>Ga0326728_10005355_pt1 | contig 36179 bp, 34 predicted proteins | sample MB3enrmetagenome_FD_207602 | JGI IMG/M metagenome (GOLD analysis project Ga0326728, IMG submission 207602) | Lab enriched peat soil microbial communities from McLean, Ithaca, NY, United States - MB31MN | ecosystem: Environmental > Terrestrial > Soil > Wetlands > Peat | place: USA: New York...
AGTATAGCGATCCTTTTGGGGGAGCATTTCTGAGTGTTATCGGCGACGTTGAAATCGTCAAGGAAAAGTTGCGGCCATGACTGAATGTTCGGAAGAATCGTGCAACATCAGGGTTTGGTGTTAAGATTGTGAACGGAGCAACTACGCCACTGTCGAGTACAAATTATGGCCGTCGTGTGGCAGAGGGGCTCAAACTGAGCGTAAAGAAAATAGAGGCCCTGGCAAATATGTCGCAATAAGAGCGCGCATAGGCGACCCAGTAACGAAACGGCCTCCCTGTGGGAGGCTAATTCCAAGGAGGTAAAGACAATGACAGGCTATGTTGGTCCAATTGAGAAAGCGACATTAAATAACGGCTTCTTCCGTCAAGTGTTATTCACCGGCAAACACAGCCAGCTTGTAGTAATGTGCTTAAAGCCCAATGAGGAAATTGGCAACGAGGTACACTTCACCGTCGATCAGTTCTTCCGCATCGAAGAGGGGAATGCCAAATTTGTCTTCAATGGCAAGGAGGAACATATTGTCGGGGATGGTGACGCTGTTATTGTGCCTGCAGGCATATTTCACAACGTGATTAACACGTCCTCGACCAAACCGCTAAAGCTATACACGGTTTATTCTCCTCCCAATCATCCTGATGGCACAGTGCATAAGACGAAAGCCGAAGCAGATGCTGCTGAGGCTGCAGAAAATCCCTAAAGAGCATGAAAGGTTTGAGGCTGCAGGGAATAGGATAGTGGAATGTGTCCGGCGCCAGCGTGCCAGCTGGATAGGGGGCAAGCGGATTCAGGCCGACTGACCGGATAAATCCGGCAGATACCACTTCAGATACTGTCACGCATATGGGTTTCTTCCGTTACTCCCCGTTCGCCTTGGCTGAGAACATCTTTACATGCGAAGCACCAGTGTAATATTGATAACGGGGTGCAAACATGACAAAGATCAAGGTGATTTTATGCTGATCAAACAAGCGGCTTGGTTGAGGATTCTCTTCTCAATGATCTGATATCCAAAGGGGAAATAGCCGCATTTCTATAGTTCACGTGGATGGGGATGTGGTGGCAATACAGTGCAATGACCAGGACATCATAATGCGTGAAACATATAGTATGGCCAGATGTATTCAATGAAGTGCAAGGACCTAAACGGACTACGCTCAGGTGGAGGTACTCTTATGCAGATACGAGTGCTTTGTAGTGACAAACACTGCGGTTTTGTTGAGGATTGCTATCTTGACGACCTTATCAACAGGGGCGTAGTAGTAGCATTTTTTCGGCCAGGCTCAAACGAATGGGTCAACCCCCAAAATAACCACATAAGGAAAAAAACAAGCAGTGGATATAAAGGACCGGAAAGAAGAGCGATAACAAGAACGGAATTATCCCGGGGAAAATAGATAAATGTGACGTAATCTGGCTGGAGGGTGCTCAGATGGGAGTTCTACAACGGTTCGGAGAAATGTACCGAAAGTGGCGAAAGGGAGTGATCCCCCCTGAGATCTGCGAAGCATGCGGTGGAGAGCTGGATGTCGATCCCGAGAGCCGTGAGAGCCATTGCCCGGTCTGTGAAAACCCCGAGCGGTAGGACGCTATGCCTGGCTGGATCATACCTCCCCCAAAAGAGCCGGTGAAAAGTAGGGAGGAGTTCCGCAAAGAACGGGAGCAGAAGGTTAAATGGCTCGAGAAGAACGGTTACCTCTTCTCCTGGCGGATCAGGGATGCCATGCTCAAGGTGCAACGGGAAGAATGCATTCCGTTCCTGTACCGGGACTATGCCTATCAGGAAGTCCCTCTCCCGCTACCCGGCGAAGAGTCAACCATCTCTTGTCCGCGCAGCTCACGGTGATCTCCCGGCCTGTTCCTATCTTTTCCGTGGCATCGTTGGTCCCGACGATGGATGGTATCCCCATCTCCCGGCTGACAATGGCCGCGTGGCAGGTCCGCCCGCCCCGGTTGGTGACAACGGCCGACGCCTTCTTCATGATCGGTTCCCAGTCCGGCGTGATGGTATCGGCCACCAGAATTTCTCCCGGTTGGAACTCTGCGAGCCTGTGAACGTCGGTGACGACGCGGGCGGGCCCCGCCCCGATCTTTTCCTCGACGCTTGTCCCGGATGCCAGAATACTTCCCTCTCCCTCCAAATGGTAGATCTCTAGAAAATCCATGACATTCTGTGATTGGACCGTTTCCGGCCGGGCCTGGACGATGAAGATCTCCCCGCTTCTCCCGTCCTTCGCCCATTCGATATACATGGGAAGGTCTCTGCCGGCCTTTGTCGAGTAATGTTCCTCGATGAACATCCCGTAACGGGCCAGCTCCAGAATCTCATCGTCAGTGATGCAGTAAAGCCGGCGCTCGTCTTCCGGTACTTCCACGTTCCGGGTCAGGACCAGTGATGTGTCGCTTCCGTAGACCATCTTGATCTTCTTCTCGCCAAGCTTCTTGCTGATGATGGGACGGTGCCCCGTGTGCAGGGTTGGTTTGAAGACATGGAACTCACCCGGTTTTACCGCCCCCTGGACAATATTCTCTCCGAGTCCGTAAGAGCCGTTGATGAGGACAACATCCCGGAAGCCGGTCTCCGTGTCTATGGTGAACATCACCCCGCTCGCCGCCTGGTCGGAGCGGACCATCTTCATTACCCCGATAGAGAGGGCGACCTTGAAGTGGTCGAACCCTTGGTCGATCCGGTAGGAGATGGCCCGGTCGGTGAAGAGGGAGGCGAAACAGCGGCTGCAGGCATCGAGGAGCCGGTCGGCGCCGCGGATGTTGAGATAGCTCTCCTGCTGGCCGGCAAAGGAGGCTGTGGGGAGGTCCTCAGCGGTGGCGCTGCTCCTGACAGCCACGTCCGCATTCTCCACGTACTCCTTACAGAGATTTTGGTAGGCGACAATGATCTCGGACGCCAGATCTTCCGGAAGGGGGGCTTGGTAAATCAGCTCGCGGAGCCGATGGCCCCGCCTGGCAAACTCATCGAGGTCGTTTTTATCGATCCCGGCAAGGGCCCTTTCCATTTCCGGAAGTATCCCCGCGGATCTTACAAGGTCACGGTATGCCTCGGCTGTCACTGCAAAGCCGTTGGGAATCTTCACTCCATGGGGAGTGAGTTCCCGCTACATCTCGCCGAGCGAGGCGTTCTTCCCCCCCACCAGCGGGATGTCGTCGATGGAAAGCTCGTTGAACCACCTGATGTATTTCGGTTTTTCTTCCATGTTTTTCTCCTTGGGCAGGGTTGGCCCGTTATCTGGCGCCGGAGCTCGCCTTAGACGACTCGTGCCTAGATATTTCCAGATATTAAACTCACACCTGTTCAGGCGGGATTTTGTCGGGACGGCAGGCAGAGCGGTAATGGACCCCCGCCCGTTTCAGCCGTTCAGCTACGTTGCCGTAAAGGACCAGCTCCTCGGCCTCGATATCCGCCAGTTCCGGAGAGATCTCCGCAAGCCTCTTGCTGAGGGCGGCCACGTTCTCCGGAGAGGAAAAGCTCGTCATGACCGCGGGTTGTATCCTTACCCCCGCCCGATGGAGGTTTTCCACCGCCGTGAGCTGGAGGAGGAACCCTTCCGGAACCGCTCCGGTAAGCCGGGAGAACTCCTTCTCGCTGGTTCCTTTGAGACTCACCCGCACGTAGAGGTTTTCGAAACGGGCGAGAACTGCGGCGTAGGTTGCATCGTGACCGATGAGGATGCCGTTGGTTTCGAGGATAAAGAGGAGGTCGGGAGGGAGGTGTTCGAGGACCCCAACCATGTGCTCCCGGCAGAGGGTCGGCTCGTGGCCGCTTATCCTCACCCGGTCGAAGTCGTTTTTGCGGGCGATTTTCGTGAGCCGCGTCGCCACCTGTTCAGGTGTATAGAACTCCCCGATTGCCTCGCACCGGGCCAGCTCGTCCCACGACCAGCAGAAGATGCAGCAGAGGCAGCAACCGACGCAGTCGGCCGTGGCAATCCCACCGTAGAACCTGGCTGGCCGGAACCGGCGGTATTTCCTCCGTTCCCCCCGGCAGACAATTTTTGCGGTTTCTTCCGCCTTTTGCACCGGATCGTACATGATATAAATTGTACAAGGTGTGACGGAGTTCGCAACGGGGACATTATGCGTGAAAGGAAATGCCTTCCTGTGCCATCTCCAGCAACTCCTGCTACAAGAAGCGGTCGGTGAGGCCTTCGGCTAAGCCCCCGCATTTCTTAGGCGATCTTGATGATGACGAGCGACGTGTCGTCTTCCAGCGGCTTTGTGCCGGCAAAGGCCGTGAGCGCGTTAAAAATAGCCTCGGCAATAGCCTCTGGCGGATCTTCGTGCCGTTCAGCGATGACTTCCCCTAAACGCACCCTGCCAAAAAAATCCCCGGTATGGTTCTGTGCCTCAGGAATACCATCGGTGTAAAGCGCGATAATATCGCCGGGCTCGACCCGGCCCGTCTTCTCCTCGAACGGGAACCCTCTTAGCACTCCGAGCAGGAGTCCCTCGGCGTCGAGCTCGAGGAAAGAGGCATCGCCGTGGCGGAACAGGAGGGGCTGGATGTGTCCCGCATTGGCAAAGGCATAATGAAGGGTTGCCGCATCCAGCTTCAGGTAGAACATGCTGATTAGCAACTCCGCACGCTCCAGGTCTTCATGGAGAAGGTCGTTCAGGGAAGAAAGGATTTCGCCGGGCGAGGAGCGGGGGTGGATCGTGGCATGGAGCACACTGCGCGCCTCGGCCATCAGGAGCGCCGAACCGACGCTGTGGCCGGTGACGTCAGCGATGACCACATCCAGGATACCCTCTTCCAGGGTGAAGAAATCGTAGTAGTCTCCTCCCACGTGGGCGGCCGGCACGCACCGGCCAGCCAGCTGCACCCCCGGTATGGCCGGTGGTCGCGTCGGCAGGAATGACCGCTGGATCTGCCTGGCGATCTTCATGTCGCGGCGGATCGTGGCGTTTTCGAGGAGCTCCTTCTCGGCCTTTTTCCGCTCACTGATGTCCTGCTTGATGGCGACGAAGTAGCGGATTTCCCCCCGTTCGTCCTTCACCGGGGTTATGGTCTCTTCTTCGTAATAGCTGATTCCGCTCTTGCGCCGGTTGATAAGTTCCCCGTGCCAGACCTCTCCCCCCAGGATGGTATTCCAGAGGTTGCGGTAGAACGGTTTGCGCTGCAGGCCTGACATCAGGATCTGAGGGGTCAGGTTTACCGCTTCGTCGAACGAATAGCCGGTAAGGTGGGTGAAGGCGGGGTTGACCCAGACGATCCGGCCGTCGCGGCCGGTGATCATGACGGCATTGGCGGCCGCTTCGAGGGCTGCGCTCTTGAGCCTGAGTTCCTCCTCGGCCCGCTTCAGCTCGGTGATGTCGGTGATCAGCCCGTCGTAGGCAAGGAGGACGCCGTGCTCGTCATAGCGCGGCACCGGGGTATTCTTGACCCAGCGCATGGTGCCGTCCTTGTGGACGATCCGGTGCTCCAGAGGGACGGCCTCCCCGGTGATGACGCGGGCGGCCTGGGCCACCACGGTGTCCCGGTCGTCCGCGACGATCATCCGGTACCAGAGTAGCGGATCGGCCTCATACTCTTCCGGGGTATAGCCGGTCACCGCAATGCAACCGGCGCCGTGGACAGTTTTCACCGCCTGCCCCTCCCGGACCTCCACCGTGTAAATATAATCGGTTACTGCTGCGACCAGGCTTTTATAGCGAGCTTCGCTCTTCTGCAGTGCCTCCTCGGCCTGCTTCCGCTCCGTGCTGTCATGTACAAGGGCGAGGTATTGCTTCTGCCCGGCGGATTCGAACGTTCCCAGGTGGATCTCAACCGGGAAGGTCGACCCGTCTTTCCTTTGATGGACCCCTTCGACGGCCAGAGAGGTCCCCGGGGGCATCTGGCTGCATTGCGCGAGGAGGTCCCCGGGGTCCTTCCTCTTCTCGATATCGGCCAGAAAAAGGGAGAGTAACTCGCTTCGGGAATAGCCAAGGGTGGTCCATGCATTACGGCTCGCCTCGATGATCCGACCCGCGCCGTCATAGACGAAAAAGGCGTCAGCAGCATTATCCACCATCGCGGCGACGCGTTCTTCTCTCTCGATGAGCTCTTCCCTCGATCGCTTGAGGGAGAGGATCACGACCGAGATATGGGATATCCCCGTCAGAAGGAGCACCGAGATAACCAGCGAGATCAACTCGGACCAGATGTCGGGAAGCCGGTGGGCCTTCCCGAACAGCCATTCCAGGAGCACGAATCCTGGGCGGGCCGCCATGAGAGCAGAAGCAACGGCGATCAGCGCCCAAGAACGCTTTTCCCCGGTGATTCTGATGAGGTGCAAAGCCAGGATGGTTACCGAAAGCTGGCAGGTGATGGAAGCAAAAAGAACGAGGCGTATCACGGCATCCACGGCATCATCCTTTCCTACCGTCTAAGAGCTTGTCAGAAAATAAACATTCCATGCTCGCATCCTGTTTTTGCATTCCTCTATTGCGCGGCGCCTGATGCCCTCGCCGCCGTTCCGTATGACGTCCGCCAGGGAGCGGAGGATTTCCGTTTGCTGATAAAAGAGGTGGTTGGTCTGGGAAATGGCCTTGTCGGAGAACAATACGCCATCATTGATCTGTTTTCGAAGAGTCTCCTCGAGTCGACCGGTTGTTTCAGCAATGAACTGGAGATGGGTGAGGATACTATGGAACCGGGGAAAGGGCTTTCTTTCGCTGCCCGATTTCCCTTCCGAAAACATATCCATTTTTTGAGGAGAAGGTCACCGCCTCGTCTTCTCACTTCCGGATCGTTCCCAGCCGACATCCTTCTTCCCGCAAAAATCCCCTAACGGGCAGAGGTCATGCTTTACTTTCCGGCAGTAATCCTTATCGGGCCGGACAAACGCGGGTTTGCGGTATCGGTTACTTCACCAGTTGCCGCTACATCGCCCGAGCGCCCGTAACGCGATCCGCGCCGCTTCGCAGACATGCTGGCGATAGTCGGTGAGAAAAGGCCCCTCATGTCGCTTGTTGACCACCACGCAGATCGCCGCTGCGCTATAGCCGAGTCCTCCAAGGAAATGAAGAAGAATTCCCGCCTCCATCTCCATGTTCTCGATCTTCAGATCAGGACGACTGCTGTCCATCTTTTCGAGAGAGTCCAGGAGGTGAGGCAAGGTCGAACCGATCTGTGCCACCCCTCGCCCCTGTTCGGCGAAGAAACCGGCGCTGGAGACGATGATTCCCCGCACGTGGGCTATGCCCAGCGTGGAAGCCTCCTGCTCAAGCGCCGCCAGCACTCTCCGGTCAGCCCGTGCCGCATAGGGAACAATCGCCCCGCGAAACCGCGCCATCGGTCCCGCTGCCGTGTAAAGGGCCGTCGTTGCCTGTTCCTCCAGAAAAGCACAGACAGAATCGGGAAGAGGGGCATCGTAAAATAGCCCGGTGTTGTCCAGGCCGAGCACGTAATCGGTGAGCACCAGCGCGCCGATCGGCGTTGCCGGATTGAGACCGCCCGAGGTGCCGACGCGGATTATTTTGAGCGGCGAGAACGACACATTACTGGTCATAGTGCGGAAGTCGATTTCGTTGAGTGCCGCCAGCTCGTTCAGCACGATCTCCGCTGATGGCGCACCGATTCCCGTGGTGACGAGGGAGACGCGCAGCCCGGTCTCGCGGGCCACGCCGGTAATGGTGCGAAACCCGCGGTGGAAGCGGTCCACTTCCCGTTCATGGAGAAATTCGTCGGCCAAAAGCGGCACCCGGTCGGGATCGCCGACCACCACCACGTTCTGCGCCAGCTCCTCCGGGGCGAGGTCCAGGTGATAAACCCTGCCGTTCACCATGGGCAAATCATCAGGGGAAAACGATCTCTTCATGGGTCTCCGCGCCTAGCACCCGGCAACATTTCTTGGCCAACCGGCATGAGGTCAGGGCATTTGGACCTTACTGCCGCAGGCGGTACATTCCCAGCCGTATTCCGGTTTCGGAGGATAGCCGAAGAATTCAACGCCGCTCCATTTTGCCCATACGAAGGTCCGCTCTTCTTCGCAGACAGAACAGTACAGGGACGTTTTCTCGCCCAGTTTTTCGTCAGGTGCATCCGTCACGGTGACCACCTCCAGTCGTTCCTGTTCCTGGTCCCTCTCGACCGCCATGGTGCATTTCCACTACCACCTTACCCGCTGTTGACATTATAGCTCGTTGATTTTGTTTTTCCATTCGCTTTATCGGTTTGTCGGCTATAATTTAAGTTAACCAGGCTGACGGTGAAAGACCGATTCCCCGTTGGACATGGAAGATGATCGGTTCCGCTCGGTCATAATCAGGAGTCTCTCGTGCAGGTGTTGCCATCATATGTTCGCCTCCATGAATCAGGCGAACTGGCCGGCCGGATCGAGGCCGCCTGGGCAATCCTTCGCGACTGCACCCTCTGCCCACGGCATTGCCGAGTGAACCGCCTGGAGGGGGAGAGAGGGGTCTGCCGGGTCGGCAGGCTTCCGATGGTATCCAGTTACGGACCCCATTTCGGCGAAGAGCGGCCCCTGGTCGGTCAGCGCGGCAGCGGTACCATCTTCCTCACCTGGTGCAACCTGCGCTGCGTGTTCTGCCAGAACTACGACATAAGTCACCTGGGTGCGGGGGAAGAAGTGGAGGTGGAAGAGCTGGGGGAGATGATGGTGTCTCTCTGGCGGCAGGGGTGTCATAACATCAATTTCGTCACCCCTACCCATCAGGTCGCCCAGATCCTGGCGGCGCTGCCGTATGCCGTGGAGCGGGGGGTGAACGTGCCGCTGGTCTACAACTGCGGCGGTTACGAAGAGGTTGCAACCTTGCTGCTCCTGGAGGGGATCTTCGATATCTACATGCCCGATTTCAAGTACGGGGACAGCGGGATCGCCCGGCGGTATTCTGGTGCGCCCCGCTATGTGGAGACGGCAAAGGCAGCCCTCAGGGAGATGCATCGGCAGGTGGGTACCCTGATGCTCGATGAACGGGGGATAGCTATCCGGGGGCTGCTCATCCGTCATCTGGTCCTCCCCGGAGGCCTGGCCGGCACGCGCCTGGTCATGGGGTTCATCGCCCGCGAGCTCTCGCCTGATTCCTACATCAACATCATGGACCAGTACCATCCCTGTTTCACGGCAGCCGACCATCCCCCCCTGAACCGGCGGATTACAGTGGAGGAGTTCAGCGAGGCGGTGGCGATCGCCCGGGAGGAAGGCCTCCGGCGGCTGGAGGGATTCCCGTGAGGCGCGAAGGGAGATGCCCATGTGGCCCGGAGCGTGACGGGAAGAAGAAAGAGAGGGTACTCATGACGATGAGGAGCAGCCGAAAACCATGAAAGGGATGCGCATGTGGATATTGCCGATGGCCATGGCCATCTCGGCATCCTCCGCACTCTGGCCTGCACAGGGGGAAGCGATGGAAACGGAAGCGGCGCTGCGAAATGTAAAGGGAATCGTCCAGCTCCCACAGCCACGTTTTGACAGTGGAACTTCCGTCGAAAAGGCGCGCCTCAGCAGACGGTCGATCCGCGAGTATCGGTCCGAGCCGCTCACCCTCGCCGAGATAGGCCAGCTCCTCTGGGCGGCCCAGGGGGTGACTGCTCCGGGAGGGTTCAGAACCGCCCCGTCGGCGGGCGCTCTCTATCCGCTGGAACTCTACGTCGTTGCCGGGAATGTCAGAGATCTTGCTCCCGGAACGTACCGATACCGCCCGCAGACCTACACCCTGGAGCCTATACTCGAAGGAGACAGGCGCGGCGAGCTTTGCGCTGCCGCGTTGCAACAGTCGGCGATAAGAAAGGCCCCGGCAGCTCTCGTCTTCTCCGCAGTCGTTGCGTGCACGACCGGCAAATATGGGAACCGGGGAGTGCGCTACGTCTACATGGATCATGGCCATGCCGCAGAGAATGTGCACCTTCAGGCGGTTGCGCTCAATCTCGGGACTGTGGTCATCGGCGCCTTTGATGACGATGCGGTACAACGGGTCATGTCCCTCTCCCCGGGTGAAGAGCCGCTCTCCATCATGCCGGTCGGCAGGATCAGAGGCCGGTAATCCAACAACAACGCCATCGGCTCGACAGGATGGAAACGGGAATGCATGCATGATCGAGGTTAAAGCGTTAACGGTCAGGATCGGGGAGAAAAGGATCCTGCGGGAGGTAAATCTCCGGATCGCAAAAGGGGAGGCCGTTGTTCTTCTCGGCCCGAACGGCTGCGGCAAAACCTCCCTGCTCAAGACAATCATGGGAGGAGAGCAGTACTGGGTCGAGTCCGGGCAAATCCTCTTTGCCGGCAAAGATATCACGGGGCCCCCCATGGATGAGCGCGCCCGGCTCGGAATCGGCATGGCCTTTCAGCGTCCACCCGCGGTTAGGGGGGTCAAGCTCGGGGATATCCTCCGTATCTGTGGGGAGAAAAGCGGGAATTTCACGGCGGAAGAGATCCCCGGTCTTGCCCAGAAACTGCATCTGGACGATTTCCTCGAAAGGGACATCAACCTCGGTTATTCCGGAGGTGAGATCAAGCGCTCCGAACTGCTACAACTCATTGGCCAGAACCCCTCGTTCATCATGCTCGACGAACCCGATTCTGGGGTGGACCTGGTGAATATCCACCTCGTCGGCCAGGCGATTAACGACCTCCTCGAAAAAGAGAAGGCGGCGCCGAAGAGGGAGAAGGCTGGGTTGATCGTCACCCACTCGGGGTGCGGTTCCCCTGGAAGCCGCCCATATCCTGTGGCAACGATGAGCGGGCAGGTCGATGTTCGATAGAGCTTTAACTCATGGCGGCATCTTCCCAAAAGTTATTGGTCTATAAAACCTTCTAATTTTTGGGTAGTTCCGTAACAATCATATTTTGGTATTTTCTTGTATGATGATGAACAAACTACAAAATGTAAATTGGTTTATGGGTCGTCTCTTCAGCTTTCTGCTGCGGGTGTTGCGCGGGTTCAGACGCAATCAGGGGCTGCTGTTGTCCGGTGCTGTTGCCTATTATACCCTGTTGTCAATTGTGCCCCTGTCAATCCTCGCCCTCATTGTGCTGACGCATTTTATAGAAGAGCAGCAGTTGATTCACACCTTGTCAACGTATCTGGAAATGGTGATTCCCGGCTATGCGGCAACTTTGACCGAACAGGTGCGGGCATTCCTTGAACACAGTAAGGTGATCGGTGTCATAGGATTACTCGGCATGCTGTTTTTCAGTTCCATAGCCTTTTCCATGCTTGAAAACGCCATGTCGGTGATCTTTTTTCAGCGGGTCAGAATTCAACGCCGCAACTTTCTCATCTCCGCAATTATTCCCTATGCGTACATCTTTTTGTTGGGTCTGGGTATCGTGATGGTGTCGTTTATTGTAGGAGCGATCGAGACACTGGAAAGCAGGCATTTGACACTTCTCGGTTGGACTTTGGACCTTGGAGGCGCAACCGGGGTAACACTGTATATCCTGGGGATAGTTGGCGAGGTGCTGATGCTCACCTCCATCTATCTGGTGATGCCCGTGGCGCGGGTAAGGTTTCGTCACGCACTCATCGGCGGGATAACTGCAGCGATTTTATGGGAGATCACCCGCCGGGTGCTGATCTGGTATTACGCGGCCGTATCCATGGTAAACGTCATTTATGGTTCCATCGCCATTACGGTGGTGGCCCTTCTCAGCATAGAGGTTGTAGTGGTAATCATGCTTTTGGGTGCCCAAGTCATTGCAGAACTTGAGCGCAAACCCAACAAATCGGCCAGGGAGGAACACCCGGGATTTGAGACATGATGTTCTGATTGGGCTTAGAACCACTTTATGCCTCCTATGCCACTGAACAGACAAAGGTGAACGTTATGGCGCGGAAGATTTTCATAGCTGCTACCGAGCAAAATACCGGCAAAACGACAACGAGCCTTTTCCTGCTGCATCTGGCCCGAAAGGTTTACGGCCGAGTCGGCTTCATCAAGCCAATAGGCCCCAAGCCATCCATTTTGAGGGGATTGGAAGTCGATAAGGACGTTGCTCTGATGGCACAAGTGTATGGCCTGGAAAAGAACCTACGCCTGATGTCCCCGGTGGTGCTGCACCCGGACTCGACCAGGAAATTCATCGACGGCGGAATCACTGTCGATGAACTCCGGCAGCAGATCGTGGCGGCCTGTACCGAGTTGGAAAAGACGTGCGAGTTCTTGATTATCGAGGGGGCCGGGCACGTCGGGGTCGGTTCGGTGCTCAAGCTTTCCAATGCCCATGTCGCACGCATGCTTGATACGCCGGTCCTGCTGGTGACCGGCGGCGGCATAGGGAATGTCGTCGACGCCGTCTCCTTGAACCTTTCCCTCTTTGAAAAGGAGGGGGTGGACGTCCGGGCGATCCTGACGAACAAGATAATCCCTGAAAAACGCGCCAATATGATCGACTACTTGCGCCGGGCCTTCGCCAGTGAGCCGTTCAATATCCTAGCAGGATTCGACTACCAGCCTATCCTGGCCAACCCGACCCTGCGCCGCGTCTCTGACCTCCTGAACCTCCCCTTGCATGGCAACAAGCATGACGCCAAACGAATCATCAGCCACGTGCAGATCGGCGCCGCATCGACACAGCGGGTCGCCGAGTTGCTGGACGACTCCACGCTGCTTATCGTCACCAGCAGCCGCGACGAACTGCTGGTCACCATGGCCAACCTCTACCACATCCCCGAATACCGGAGCAAGATTGTAGGGGTGGTCATCCCCGGGATCATCCCCGTCGGCAGGATCACCCAGCAAATCCTCGACCGCAGCAACATACCTTACCTCCGTACTCAGAGCCACACCACTGCCGAACTCTACCAGCTCATCACCGAAGACGTTTCCAAGCTCACCGCGGAGGACACGGAAAAAATCGCACTGGTGCGAAGCCTGGCCGAGAGCAGTTTCGATTTTGCTGCATTGAATGCGTTGTTTGAGCGGCAATGAAACCGAGGCGGGTTCCCAATGTCACGATGAATAGGGAGAGTCTGGAGAACATATAGGTGTCGGAGAACATATAGGACTACGGCAACAACGATTCGTGCGTTGTACTGCACTAGGAATGGAATTAGCAAATGTAATTAGGTAGTTTTGGCACATTTATTGTTTTGTTTGAATGATGTGAATCGGATTCCTACATTGACCTACTAGGAGAGCGATTCAATCCGGGGGCTAGGCTCGTTTGCCATAATAGTCTCAGCTTAGCAGAACACCGTCAAAACCACATGTCTTTAATGATAACACACCGTTATTTTGAAGTGATTGACTGTCGAAAAGAATGTCGATTACTCTAGCCCCCGGATTGAATCGCTCTCCCCAATCAGGGTGATCACAAGGATCGACTCTACTATCTACAATGCATCTTGAAGGAGGGAGAAATGTCGATCGATAATTGCAAAGTGCCGTTGGAGAAGCTTAGATGGGTATGCGATGAGGATCAGTTGGATTTCGCAACCACCGCGGAAATACCAGAACTGGAGGGGGCAATAGGGCAGGAGCGGGCCCTGAAGTCGATAGATTTCGGACTCGGCATGCAGATGAATGGGTTTAATCTATATCTTGCCGGGGAAACAGGGACAGGGCGCAGTTCAACCATCAAGAACCTGTTGAAGAAACGAGCCAGGACGGAACCCGCGCCCTACGACTGGTGCTATGTCTACAACTTCAAGTCTCCCGACAAACCCTTATCCCTTGCCCTCCCGGCAGGGAAAGGGAGTGAGCTGGCCGGAGACATGAAGGAACTTCTGGAGGCTGTGCGTAGCGTCATTCCCAAGGCCCTCGACAGCAAGGAATACGAAACCAACAAGACGACCCTTATGGAGGGGTACCAGGAAGCGAACGCGTCTCTGTTCACCAAACTTGAGAAGGAGGCGGAGGAAAAGGGTTTTGCGTTGCAGCGGACCTTTTCCGGCCTGGTGATGGTCCCCCAGAAGGAGGTGCGCGAGGAGTATGATGCCCTGAACGATGAAGAAAAGCACAAGATCGACGAAACAGGGAAGGAACTGACGGAAAAGTTCAATGACGTTCTCAGGGTTGTGCGGGAGAATGAGAAGGCGACCAAGGAGATGCTGGCCCAGCTGGACCGCAGTCGGGGGCTGGCTGCGGTGGGGCCTCATATCGACCCTCTGAAGGAGAAGTACGCCGATTTCCCGAAGGTAATCGGTTATCTGGAAGAGGTACAGGAGGATATTCTCCTCAACCTGGAGGATTTCAAGGAGCAGGGGCAGCTACAGCCGTCACCCCTGCCTTGGCTCAAGCTCCCCCGACAGGAGCCCTCTTTTGAGCGGTACGCGGTGAACGTCCTGGTGGACAACAAGGATACCGAGGGGGCGCCGGTAGTGTTCGAAGCGAACCCCACATACAACAACCTGTTCGGCCGGATCGAGCATGTCATGCAGATGGGAGGAGTGGCCACCACCAACTTCACCCTGGTGAAACCGGGCGCCCTGCATCGGGCCAACGGCGGCTATCTAATCGTCGATGCCCGCGAGGTGCTGATCAACCCCTTCTCCTGGGATTCTCTGAAACGCTGCATCAAGAACTCTGAGATCAAAATCGAGGATGTGCTGGAGCAGTATCGTTTCATGGCCATTGCGTCGCTCAAGCCCGAGCCGGTGCCGCTCCAGGCGAAGATCATCATGATCGGTGCCCAATGGATATATTATCTCCTCTTTTATATGGAGCCGGATTACCGGAAGCTATTCAAGGTCAAGGCGGATTTCGACAGCCACATTGCCCGGACCTCTGAGATCATAAAGGATTATGCCCTGTTCGTCGCCAACCACTGCAAGGACGAAAAACTGCTCCCCTTTGACCGGAGCGGGGTGGCGGCGCTCCTGGAGCATTCGGCGCGCCTCGTGGAAGACCAGCATAAACTGTCGTGCCAGTTCATGGAGATCAGCGACCTGATCCGGGAGGCGAGTTACTGGGCCGGAAAGGAGAATAGTCCCATAGTCACTCGCGAGTTCGTCAAACGTGCTATCGAAGAAGAGGTCTACCGCAACAACAGGATCGAAGAGCGGATCCAGGAGATGATCGATGAGGGGACAATCATGGTCGATACTGCAGGCGATGAGGTGGGGCAGATCAACGGTCTGTCGGTCATATCGCTCGGCGACTACATGTTCGGCAGGCCGTCGCGGCTTACTGTCCGGGTCTATATGGGACGCGGCGGGATGGTCAATATTGAGCGCGAGGTGAAGCTCTCCGGCCCGCTTCACGACAAGGGGGTATTGATCCTCACAGGTTACCTGGGAGGCAAATACGCCCATGACAAGCCGTTATCCTTCTCGGCTTCCATCTGTTTCGAGCAGTCCTACGAGGGGGTGGAAGGGGACAGCGCCTCTTCTACCGAGCTCTATGCCCTGTTGTCGGCACTCTCCGGCGTGCCGCTCAAGCAGGGGATTGCGGTGACCGGCAGCGTCAACCAACTGGGAAGGGTGCAACCGATCGGCGGGGTCAATTACAAGATAGAGGGTTTCTACGCCGTCTGCAAAGCCAGGGGGCTGACCGGCGAGCAGGGAGTGATGATCCCCGAGACCAATGTGCGCCACCTGATGTTGAAGGATGAGGTGGTGGAGGCGGTGCGCGCGGGCCGGTTCCATATCTGGAGCGTTTCGACCATTGACCAGGGGATCGAGATCCTGACCGGCGTCCCTGCCGGCGAGCGGGGCGCGGACGGGAGCTATCCGGAGGGGACCATCAACTATCTGGTAGACAAACGGCTGCGGGAATTCGGGGAAAGCATGAAGAAATTCTCGAGAGCGGAACAATCCGGTGGCTGGAGTAATCGAGGCACTTTTCGACAGTCAAGCTGATGCGTTCGTAGAATCGACCGTGAACTACACGGTCAGCAAGCGCTTTGTGCAGAAACAGTAAATACTCTGGACACAGCGCAGAGCACACCTGCTGCTACAAACCCGCGTACAAGTCCTTAACGACGATCTGCGGGAAACATTCTGTCTATGGTTTCCCGGCATGAGCACTGAGGAGCGAGCGGCGCTAAAGGCAGCGGCATAGAAGCTCCGGCCCCCAGATTGGGGTTATTCCTATTAGATATTGTTTCACACGCATTTAGGAGGGATATAGATAAATTCACGTTGAGTGTCCAACGAAAATCCGAGTAAGTGCAGTTCCCCTTGGAGTTCATTAAAATAAGAGCCTCTTCCGCCTCTTGCTAAAAACGCTTCTGTGCAGTACATATCATTTTCCAGGTCTTTGGAGTACATTTGCCCCACAAGTGACGCAACTATAGACATGTCTTCTGGGTGGGCCATTTCAAGTCGCTTGTAATACAATGTGCAAGCATCTGCTATAATGACATCCATATTATTCCCATTTTGCAACTTACAAAAAGTATTTAGGACACGGAAATGAGCGAGTTGAATTGCGGCTCGAGCTAACCGATATTGTGCAGGGGAAGGGTTCATTTTTATTGCCTCGCATTATGACTGTTCTCATGTTTCCCCTAACAGCCCAATCCCTCCATCAGTTTGCGGATCCTGGACATCCCCCGAATTCGGCGAGATTCCATCCTATTTCTATTAACATACATGTTCTACGCTATGAGAAAGTTGTTCTTTGATCCATGCGTTAATGCTCTCCCCTGATTGTTTGGCGGCAACGTATATTTTACGATGCAAGTCAGGCGGGATTCTCAACATAAATTTCCCGGTGAAGGGCTTTTCCGGCAGTTGGCCGAGCTTGGCGCAATATTCGAGATAGTCCTCTACGGAACCCCGGAACGCCTGTTTAATTTCTTCAACGGTTTTCCCCTGGAAGGTGATGACGTCACGGGGATTGATTACTTCACCGTGGAAGATTTCCGCGTCGTCATCAAACTCCACATGGCCGATGTACCCTTTGTATTCCATCATGCCTTACCCCTGCTTCAGTTAAAAATTTGCTTAAAGATTTTACCGCGCCCCTGTCTGTTTCTTTTTGCGGGTGGGGACGATGAAACGTCGCTCGAACCCCGTTAAGGTAAAACCGGATGCGGGAACCGTTACCTTCATCCCTTTCAGCAACGAGTGAAATAAAGAGGGATTCTACAACCCAAAGAGTTTGCCCTTACAGGATCGTCAAAGATCGCCTGGAGGGTTTTTCGGTGCTTAGCTGCCATGGTGGAATGGTATCACTTTAGGATATCAAGCCAAGTGATATTTTGGGGATGAGATAGGGAACTGTATTTGATGCTCAGGGGGCGCCCCGCTCATAGCCTACTAGCCCCTCAATAAAACCATTTGAACGTTGTTCTTTTTTTGATCTTGTAACATGGAGAGCAGCCAGTTGGGTAAACCTCCTCGTTGATTGGCCTATTCCTGACTGCCATTGCAAGGGCCTTGGGTTGACCTTTGTTCAAGGTTTTATATAGGCATCGCGTTAAGCCCATAACATGCCGTAAATTAAGGGATAACAATGGGCAAATTTCTATCATACCCCCCTGATATACCCCTAAAGCTTCTTCAGGTGGCTCTCCCGAATCAATTCGGAGGAGAAAGTGGCGATAAAGGCAGCGGCATAGAAGCTCCAGCCCCCGGATTGTTGTGCCACCCTGGTATTTCGTCCGCCCGCCGGGTTGTATCATGCAGGGCCTCTTCGATGCGCAGACGAAACACCTCCAGCGGCTCCCCTTTTCGCGAATAGAGCGGCTCGCCCCAGACAAACAAGCCGCGAGAAAACGGGTATGGCAGAAGAAAGCGATCCCAACTATTAAACCTTTTGGACCGGGACGAGGCAAAAGAAAGGGGAAGAATGGGACGGCCAGTAATCCGGGCAACGTGGGCTACACCTTGTTTCACTTCCTCTCTAGGGCCGCGTGGACCATCCGGGGTTATCCCCAGGTCGGAGTTATTAAACACCAGCCGGACCAACTCCCTGAGTGCCTCTGCGCCCCCTTTTGACGAAGAACCGCGTACAGGGCGAAAACCGAACCCTTTCATCGCATTGACCATTATCTCCCCGTCGCCGTGACGGCTAACGAGAACATTCATATCCTTGCCCATGTATGCGAACGGGCACATGAGGAGTCTATTGTGCCAGAAAACGACAATGACCCCTTCCCCACGGTCATGAAATTGCCGTGGGATTTCCCCCCCGACAACCCTTATCCTCATGGAGGCATAAAGTAGCCTGACAATACGATAGATAAGAGCCGGCAGGACTACGCCGGAAAGCCGGATTTTCAGTTTGCGCAACAGATTTTTCATAAGTGCTCATAACTTCATAATAAATCGTACGAATACGGGAAAAACACCATATGCAAGACAACCGTTACTAATGGTCTACCATCTTGGCTTGTAAATCATTCTGGGCCTGAGAGGCAGGAGACTCATCTGCTATTTCTGGCTGGAAAATCCAGCGCGGTTAGGATGGTTGCAAATAAATCCATCCCCCATGCAGAGGGAATACTCGCAGAATCTTGGGTTGGGCCTTTTCACCTTGCACTCGAAAAATTCCTGGCTAATCTTGCGGGCACAACAGTATCTCTTGCTGTTCCAGACTTTAAATATATTTATAGATCCTGTTGTCGTTCTTAATTTTATGCAAAACGCCAGAATACTCCGTTCTGCGAACGGGGATGAATGGCGGTTCTGATTGAATTCAAAAAAGCTGCCGGATTTCTGCCCCGCCCTGTGGGCGGGGATAGGTCTCACGGGGCAACTTTCTTTACTCTGTGTTGACATTGACATACGCGTTCGCCCACAAAAAAAGGCGGCGCTAAGACCGTGCTTGCTACGGTTACACTCGTCGTCTCCAATACCATGGCGGGCTGTATCAGTATTTAGCACTGGCCCCCCAATGGTTTCTCCGCAGCCACATTGATTTATTTTTATTAGTCCTTATTCAACTCCTTCCTGAGCCGCTCCAATCCCTTGCCATAGCTCTCTGCATCGCCGAACTCAAAGAAACGGGGATAGCGATTGTGGGCGGCACGAATCCTTCGGTCATGTTTGATCGGGCACCAGTACTGTTCCGTACATGCTGCTATCTCACGAACGAGAGCGGCAAGACCGTTCCCGTAGGAACAATAAAAACAGTTGTATTTTTCGATGATATTGAGATAAGGGAGATCTTCTCGGTCGAAGATGAGGTATTCCGAACGCCTGACCTTGGAAATACCGTAGATGGGGAAACAAATTGTCTGGTATGAAAAGAGAAACAGGTCAAGCATGATGAATGGTATGAAGCCGGCATAGATAAGCGGAGCGGAGAGAATGTTGAGCAGCGAAGCTTCCAGGATGTACCTGAACAGTCCGGACCTGAGGTGGCTCTGCTGGCGTGCAACTTCTTCAGCGAAACGGACTCGCTTCTCCTTGATGATAAAGTCGAATTCTTCTCTCTTTTTTCTGTACTCCACCTCCAGTTCTTCTTCGAGTTCGTGCATTTTCCGAATCAGATCGTCGATGTTGTGGTTCATGGGAATCTCCTGTTTGCAACCGATTAGCCAACTGGCGAGATTCCGATGACCACCTCATTGAGCCGGAAGTGTAAATTTTACTTGGAAAGAAGTTTCGCTTTGAAGTGGATGTCATTTTGTGGTCTGACAATGCGAACAATCTATGTTTTTAAGTTTACCTGAATTATTCGGAAATACCGGGGGAAATCAAAGATCTTCCAAAGATGGAGCAATCTCCCCCTAATTCACTGATAGGGGCCGGCCCGGCTACGGGGAACATCCGGGCACTGCACGGCTGAGCTTCAGCCAGTTCCAGGGCCGCTGCATTTTTCTCATAGAAGGAGCTGGGTTCATAGCTAAAGCCTGCGGCCAGGCGACCTTCCTCTTTCTTCAGGCGATTGAAGGCATACCGGCCAAAAAGAGGGGCAACCAGACGTGTTTTCCAACCAAATGCGGCGTAGATATCCACAAGAAGTCTGTTTGCCGTTTCCCGGTGGCGCGGATTATCGTGATAAAACTTTCGCATGGCCCAGACAGCACCGGCATAGGTGGAACGCAGCGGCGCGGCTTCCCAGGCGATCCGGTTCCGGATGCGCCGGGATTGGCCCTTGCGCTTCTGCCAACCGTTCAGGAGGACCCGGATCAGACGCATGAGGCTGGGGCCGTTGACCGCAAAGTCCCGGCAGAATGCATCAGGCAGGTACAGCTCTTCCTCCCCGTTCTTAATGTGAGGATGGCGATAGTTGAAGCGATACTGACCATGGGCATCGGCAAAAGGGAATTCCGATTCGGGGAACAGGTTGCCCTCCCGCTGGTGCTTTTCATGAAGTGGGGTCCCAGGAACAGGCGTATAGAGCATGAACTGGTGAAAGACCGTGTCATGACGGACGGCGTAATCGATAATCGCATCCATATTTTCAGGCCGGTGATCTTCAAGGCCGAGAATGGTTGAGCCGAGAACCCGGATACCGTTTGCCTGCAGGAGCTGCACCAGGCTCAACGTATCCACCCCTTTGAGTTTGTCATAGTTGCTCTCTTCCCCTTCAAGGCCCATCCAGACGAAACTGATACCCAGCCCCACCAGCTGATCCATAGTGTAAGATTTCAGAACCCGCGCCGAGCTGAATACGGAGAGTGACCAGCTTTTCTCATTGGCCTCCATCAATTCAAGGAGGCGAAGCGACCGCTTTTTGTGGAGGAGAAAATTCTCGTCGAGGACAAAAAAGGAGCGGACCTTGAGCGTTCTTTCGATCTCACACATGACGGTGAAGAGTTCATCGCCTGTTTCGTAGAAGTTGACAAATTTTCCTTTCCCGCCGAACAGGGCGGAGGTCGAGCAGAAGTTGCACCCCAGAGGGCAACCAACGGAAGGGACCAGGATTGCCGCCGTCCGGTCAGGAGTGTCGCCGATATTTATTCCCATGATTCTGGAGCCAAAGCCTGCAAGGGCCATGGAATGTTTGATCGGCGCTTGATCATCCTGGCCGAGGTAGCGTTGAAACCAGCGGATACCCTCGCCGCGGACTATGAAGTCGGCATCAATCATCTGATCGAGCCCCTCTTTGTTGGCAATGTGCCCGCCGACAACAATCGTTGCCCTTGGCTGATACCGACGGACCAGTGTGCACATTTCCCTGACCTTGGCGACATTGGCAATAATCCCGCTTATGCCAATGACATGGTAGTTCTGTTGGCGGATTTCTTGCCTGAAGCGTTCCAGGGTCGGGAAGTCTAGGAGGGTGCAGGGGGCATTGATATTGTCCTGAATCATCATTAGTCCGAAGGATCGGTGAAACATCCGCAGGGAAAGCCCCCCTTGGAAGCGGGTGACTTGGTTCTGGTAAAGTTCCATCGGATTTATTTTTCGACTTCCGTACTCATCATCCTGGCCGTAAGGGCCGAAGACGCTTGTAAGCAGGATGCGGGCTCCGGTTGCCAGAGGATGGCGAGGGTGGGTAAAGGGGGGATGTTGCGACATGACTTTCTCCTTGGTGGTTGCACGGTTTTTTCCATATTATAGAGAATCCATGGAAATAGACATGAATTAAGAGCCTGTTACATAACTATTACAATTCGAAAGATGGCGGATGAGGACGAGGTGCTTGGAGAACGTCAAAAATAGATACATAGGGGAAGGCAAGCTTGTTCAGTTTAAAGGCATACATGCTTACAAATGGAGAGCCGAACAATCCGATGGCAGGCTCTATTCGGCAGGCATTACATTTTATGCTCACTCCTCAGTGTGCTTGCAGGGAAACCTATCGACGGACGGTTCCTGCAAATCATAGTTGTGGACGGATTTGCAGCAGCAGGTATGCGCTGCTCTGGACCCAACAACTGTTGCTGTTTCTTCACAAAGCGCTTTCTGATCATATAGTCCACAATTGATTTAACGAACGCGCCAGCTTGACTTGAAAAGTGCGTCGATTACCCCAGCCCCCGGATTGTTCCGCTCAATTAAACAAGCAGCCAGTTTGTTAAACCTTCTGATAGATTTCATTTCCCTGAACGCCATTGCCAATGTCGTGTGTTAACCTCTGTTCAATTTATTATACCGGGTAGGCAGGGAGCCTTGCGGCTCCCAACCCCCCTAAGAACCGTACGTGACAGTTTCCCGTCATACGGCTCAAGCACTCCGAAGGCATCTCTATAGGGATACCCGCCCACTGCTTTCGCAGACAGACTTTGCGATACTCATCAACAGTCTTCAACCATAGGCGAAGGGTGCACCAGCAAATCCGAAGATCGCCGCCATTTGCTTTCCCTCCTGAAGAAGATTCTCCTGACTCTCTTGCAACGGAGCACCGGCATGGGACGTCTGCTCCCTTTCGGGCCGGGTAATGTCGGGATGTTCTCCTCAACCCGTATCCGCCCCATTACAGGACGGCATTCGCTTCTTCCGGCCTCTCACTCCCGCACCGCCAACAGCATGCCTTACGGTTGTGCCTGCCCCAATGTTCCGAGGCAGCGATACAGGGTTTCCACGTTCCGCCTGCGAAGTACGCCGGGTTAGATGTTGGGCCCAAATTTGCCAAGACCAAAGATCCTGCTATACCAAGGCTTGGCAAAACTACCGATATTTGACGCTATGGTATAAACATGTTGGGATAACGCCTTTTTATTGCAAATGGCCCCTGGTAGCAGTAATATTGGGGCATCCCCAACAGGTAAAAGTAAGAGAAGTTCGACTTAGGGGGAATGAAGTAGCACTGAAACGAAGGCGGGCTACCAGTAATCCTCGACAAGACAATGCGATGTAACACGGAGTATGTAACTGCTGTTTATATGGACTATAAAAATTACGCGGTTTTGGCTTAGAACCCGTAATATTATTAATAAATAAACACTCGTACTGTAGGGACAGGACTAATGCGTGTTCTAATCATAGAGGATGACAAGAAAACGGCAGATTATCTCGTGAAGGGTCTTTCGGAGAGCGGATTTGTGGCAGATACGGCCGATAACGGCGGGGATGGTCTCTATCTGGCAAATACAAGAGATTACGATTTACTGATTCTAGACGTGATGCTTCCCGGGAGAGACGGCTGGTATATCATCACGGAACTTCGCAAGCATGGCAAATCAATGTCCATTATTTTCTTGACCGCACGCGATGCGGTCCAGGACAGGATAAGAGGATTGGAACTCGGAGCCGATGACTACCTGGTAAAACCTTTTTCCTTTTCGGAGCTGCTGGCCAGGATTCACACCATATTGCGGCGTGGGCCCATCCGTCATCCGGACGTTCTAAACATTGCGGACATGGAGATCGATATGCCCCGGCACAGAGTACTACGGTGTGGGATAGAGATCGACTTGACATCTCGTGAATTCCTGTTGCTGTCGCTACTTGTGCGTCGAAAGGGCGAGGTCTTATCCAAGAACTTAATTGCCGACCAGGTATGGGATATAAACTTCGAAAGCGACTCCAACCCTATAGAAGTGGCCATCCGGAGACTAAGGAAGAAGGTCGATGACCCCTTTGAAAAGAAGCTCATCCGGACCGTTCGAGGAGTCGGATATGTGCTCACTGACAAAGGCTGTTAATAAAATGAGCACTTACAAAACACCCAAGCGCCGAATCTGGTCAATGACAAGAAAACTAACCCTGTTTCTGACCCTTTCTTTTTTCGTACTCTTTTTTATTCTCACGTCTTATCAGTATCTGGGCTTAGTCGCTAATATTCTGAGGGAGGAAAACGGTTATCTAGATGATGATATTGATGAACTCCAGAATATCTTGGCTGTTTACCACAAAAACCCGAAGATTCTTCAGGAAGAAATCGACTCAGAAGGAAGGGATAAAAACTTTCCAACATACTGCAGGGTTCAAGACAGTCAAGGAAACCTATTGGCTGAGTTTCCCCACATGGGGGAAAGCATTCCGATTGCTAACTTCCCCTTGCCATCAGAGTTAACAATGGCATCGAATGCCGGTATCAAATGGAAGGACAATCACGATAAAACGTTCCTTTTGAAAACAATATGGATAGAAGACGGTACAAGGGAAAAGAGACGGTACAAAATCCAAATGGCTTTGAATGTCACTCCTCAAGAAACAGTCCTCGCCAATTATCGCCAAAGCATGTCGTTTGGACTTGTTCTCATGATTATAACTTCTGCGCTCATCTGTATCATCATAACCCGCAAGGGCTTGCGGCCTTTGGCAGAAATCACTGCAACTACGCAGAGAATTACGGCCAGCCAGCTTCATGCTAGGATTGCCGATTCGCAGTGGCCTAAAGAACTCACAGTCCTTGCAGGTGCCTTCGACGAAATGCTCGACCGTCTCGAAGATTCGTTCAGTAGGTTGTGCCGTTTTTCGGACGACTTGGCCCACGAACTGCGCACTCCAATAAATGCCCTAATGGTAACGGCAGATGTCATCCTCTCCAAAGAGCGCACACCCGAAGAATACCGGCAAGTTTTAGAATCAAACATGGAGGAGTACAGCAGGCTTTCTCGTATAATCGAACGCCTTCTTTTTCTAGCCCGCGTGACGAACAAAGATACCAAGGTCGAAATGCTGCCTCTGGACTTGCACAAAGAACTTGAAAGGATTCACGAGTTATACCGTGCAACAGCTGAAGAGCAAGGGGTCGAGATCATCTGTCATGGGGAAGGAATTGTCCATGCGGAACCTGGGCTTTTCGGGCGTGCGGTCAGCAACCTCCTCACAAATGCTTTCCAGCATACCCCTTCTGGAGGCAGGGTCACTCTTGCTGGTGCCCGTGTTTCTGAACACCTCGTAGAAGTCAGGGTGAGTAATACTGGAACAGGCATCCCTGCTGAAAATCTGCCCAAGATTTTTGATCGCTTCTACCGCGTGGATTCAATACGGTCCAGATCCACCGGGGGAGTGGGACTGGGATTGGCCATTGTAAAGTCAATCATGGACCTCCATGGCGGCACTGTAACTGTGGAAAGTAGCCCGAACCAGGAGACAACTTTCATTCTCGGATTTACTGTCGATTAATGCCTTTCCCACCGCATGCTCCTTCCCCAAAAAGAACACTTCTCACCCCACACATTATCAATATTTAATTATTCTGTCATATTTCTGTCAGCATTAACTGTTAGTATGCAAAAAGAAAAGTATTTCTCATTCTCAAAGAATCAAGCAAGGACCTAACCGGACAATGCTGGAGCACTATGAAACTATTAAATGCTGTTCTGCTATCTTTAATGATTTTTTCTTTCTCTATTCTTTATGGATGTTGCACGCTACCTAACGGGAAGGGATGGGGAGAAGATGCAACATATTCACCTGGTTGGGAAAGGGTAGGTAGAGCAGCTTATAATTCGCTGGTGTCACCTTTAACATGGGTGCCAGTCGCTGGTGCAGCTATCGTGCAGATAGACAATTGGGATCATAAAATTTCCAACTGGGCGTCTGATAAAACACCAATTTTCGGTTCACAAGCGAATGCAAACAACTGGAGTGATTATTTGTTGTACACATCGGTAGCCTTATATGGTACTACCGCATTGCTTACCCCAAGCGGAGAGCAGGCAGGTGAATGGGTCACAGATAAGATGAAGGGCATTATTGTTGGTGGTGCTGCCATCGGTTTGTCTGAGGGGGTAGTTGGAATATTTGGGCCATCAATAGATAGAGGGAGACCTAATGGGTTTAATAACAGCTTTCCCTCTGGTCACGCTACAGCATCATCATCATTTTCCACCCTTGCTGCAAAAAATATTGACACAATGGAACTTCCCTTGACTGCAGAAATTGCGTCCGATATCGGTCTAGGTCTTATTGCCACAGGCACAGGATGGGCACGTGTGGAAGCGAAACAACATTATCCATCAGATGTGCTGGCAGGCATGGCTATTGGACATTTTTTCAGCGCATTTGTGAATGATGCCTTTCTCGGCCTTGATAATTCACGAGGTATTGCTCCAAATGCCGAAATATCCAAAAAAGGATTTGTATTGAGCTTGAAAGGGAATTTCTAAGGAGGTTGTACATTAGATTTGTAGATCGGCTTCGAAGTATGACCCAGTATCGGCGCTTAATTTGACCCATATAGACTTCAGCAAAAAGGCTTGATCTGGCGACTATTTGACGAGCCTCGTCGTCCAATCCGTTACAATTGCGGATGATATATAAGTAAATCCAGATTTGTATCCGTTGTGGAGCCAAGGATTTACAAAACTTAGTACTTTGGGAAGCTGTTCGGTTTTATTGACATACGAAGTGCGCCTGCCATAACGCATCGCTGACTAGGCAGGCGCACTTCTTTTTACGTTATCTTGCTTATTTAACTTGTGGAGCTGCGTTTGGTTGCGGAGGCGATGTTGTCGTTGCTGCTTTCGTCGCGATTCCTAAGTACTGGTCGACAGTTTCTTCACTCAAGTGCATTTTCAGCGCAATCTGCGCGGCTGTTAGTCCCGATTGTTTTAAGGACTTGGCTAGAGCCGCGCCAGAAAGTGTTACGGTATCATGCTGAGGAGGGGTTTCCTTGGATTTTGTTGGTGTTAATGCCGCCGGTTTCGTAGCAACAGGAGGTGTCGAGGCATTACTTGGGATTCCGTTGATTTCCATAATCGTTCTCCTTTGTGAACGCTTGCCCGGAATTCTACCGGGCTGTTTTAATGCCGATTTTAACGTTACTCTGCTTATCGGCAATTCCCTGGAAATCTTGAATTTTCTCCTTCCCTTTAAATGGAGAGCCCCCTATAAAGGGTGACCGTAAGGATTACTGCGTGTATGAATAACATCACGGATTTTGCTCCATCTGTGATATCTGGTGATGGTACTTTGAAGCAGGCGGGACAGGCACTTTTGATCGAGGCCTGACGGGAACGACCGCAAATGGCCAGAATCGACCATCGATGACGGAATGGGTAGGTTGGTATATCAGAAATAGCTTGATTTAGTTGGCATTTGCGCTTGTCACTCATCAACGCAGGAATCCTTGCGGTTATCCAGGCAGTTTGTGATTCGTTGTGCAATAAAAATAATTATACTTGGAGGTATCAATGAGAAATATCAATTTTTCGCTTCTCGCGAGTACGCTTTTCTGCTGCTTTGCTGACACATCTAACTCCTATGCTGCAGATACCGGATACCACCTAATCAAGAGGCTCAAAGTTGGCGGCGATGGCGGCTAGGATTATCTAACGGTGGATGGGGCGGCCCGGCGTCTCTACATATCTCGAAGTTCCCATGTCATGGTTATGGACCTAGATTCAGATAAAGTTGTTGACGACATCCCTAACACGCAGGGTGTACACGGAATAGCGGTTGCGCCTGAACTGAATCGTGGCTTTACCAGCAACGGGAAAGCCGATACCTCGACCATCTTCGACTTGAAGACGCTGAAAGTTTTGGACGAAGTTAAGACAGGCGAGAATCCAGATTCCATCATTTATGACCCTGTCTCGAAAAAGGTGTTCACCTTTAACGGGCGCAGCAAGGACAGTACAGTATTCGATGCAGTTTCAGGAAAGGTAGAGCGTACAATTCCACTCGGCGGGAAACCGGAATTTGCCGTTACAGACGGCAAAGGCAAAGTTTATGTCAACATAGAAGACACCCGCCAGGTTGTTGAAATTGACAGCCTCAAGGCCCGTGAAACACGGATGTTTTCGTTGAATCCCTGTGAAGAACCTACCGGTATGGGCTTGGACTCAGAGCATCACAGGGCGTTTTCAGGGTGCCATAACAAGATCATGACGATATTGGACACAACGGCTGGGAGAGTAATCGCCACCGTTCCTATCGGTGCAAATGTTGACGGAAACGGCTTCGATGCAGGGACTGGACTTGCATTCAGTCGAACGGCGACGGCACCCTCACCCTAGTGCGCGAAGCGTCTCCAGGCAATTTCGCGGTGATGAAAACGGTCTTAACTCAACGCGGATCTCGTACAATGGCAATTGACCCGAAAACCCATAATATCTATTTGCCTGCTGCCCAATTTTCCCAGCCCAGGGAATCGACGCAGGCAGGCTCCAAACCACGACCGGTGATGGTTAAGGATAGTTTTGAGGTTTTGGTAGTCGGGAAATAGCTGGAAATTCTGAGTAATTGGAATTTGCCAGAGAATTATTCACTGCTGCCAGTCAATGTCCTGCATGAAGAGATTATACGTGCGGGTAAAGAAATGATGCTTCCTTGGTTATTTAAGTTGAAGACCTGTGTATTAACCGTAAGGGCATTTCTCATGGACGACCTCATTTGGAGCGGCGATCGGTCAGACCTTAAATTAGCAGCATTCCTCTTGCCATCAAGGTAATATGATACACGAGATGGGTTATCGCTTTTTCATTTCTGTAATCCTTGTCCTCTTAACGGTGGGGCAAGCTTTTGCAGGCCCCCCACTCCTTACTGACGACCCCGACACACCCGGCGACAAACACTGGGAAATCAACGTAGCCGTAACCCTCGACAAAAATCAAACTGAATCAACATATGAAACTCCTATCCTCGATCTCAATTACGGCATAGGGGATAATATCGAATTAACATATGAAGTCCCATGGCTGATACACCATGAGCAGGATACCGGAACACAGAGCGGGTTGGGTAATTCGGTTGTCGCAGTTAAATGGCGGTTTCTCGATGAAGAACTGAATGGGGTAAATATGTCGGTCTATCCCCAGTTCGAGTTCAATCCCCCAACTACTTCAGCCGACAGGGGTCTTGTAGACAAGGGGATGAACTTGCTTCTCCCGGTAGAGGTATCAAAGAAATTTGGGCCGGTCTGGGTAACTGGAGAATTCGGTTATACATACAGGCAAAATTTCAGTGATGAATGGTTGTACGGCCTCAGCAGTGGCTATGAAATTCGGGAAAACCTGACTATTCTGGGTGAAATCCACGGCGGAGCCACGAAAGAATTCAAGGATAATGAGGTCGTTTTCAATATCGGCACCCAGTGGGACTTTACGAAAAAATACGGTCTATTGGCATCGGCTGGCAGGAGCTTCAATCGCGTCACAAGCGACGAGCCGAATCTTCTTATCTACCTGGGGCTTCAAATACGATTATGATATCCAACTCAGATAAATGAGGGGTAGTGAAGGAGAAAACAGACTGTTTAATACATAAACCTGAGGAGAGAGCTTAGTATTATCAGTGAGGACGGAAGTCAGACTGAAATTACCGTGAATTTGTCCATTACGGAGATTGGCGAGGAAAAGGATGAAGTATGAGGACACTTAGCTTCGATCCTTGAACTTTAACCTGATTTTTTGGAGTAGCTATGGAGAAGACACGAATACTGGTCGTGGACGACGAGCAACTCATCCGTTGGTCCACCGAGCAGAATTTGAAAAAGCAGGGATATGATGTCATGACCGCCGAGAACGGCGAGGTTGCGCTGAAACTGGTGAGCGGGGAGCAACCCGACCTGATTCTGCTGGACATACAGATGCCGGGCATTAGCGGCCTGGAAGTGCTGGAGAAGGTTAAAGAGATAGATGAGGATATCGTAGTCATCATGGTTACTGCCCAGGGGGGGCTGGAGACAGCCGTCAGTGCCATGCGGCTGGGGGCCTACGATTATATAAACAAGCCCTTCAATTTCGATGAGATGTCCATCGTGATCAGAAAGGCCCTGGAAACATCATTGTTGCGCCGTGAAGTGGCGGGGCTGCGCAGCGAGCATAAAAAGATCGGGCCCCCGAACATTATTGGGGTTAGCAAGCATATGAAAAACATCCTCGCCATGATGGACAAAATTGCCAAGAGTGAAGCCGCGACCGTCCTTGTCCAGGGAGAATCGGGGACCGGCAAGGAACTGGTTGCTAAGTGGATCCATTATAAATCGAACCGGGCCGATAAGCCTTTTGTTGCCATCAACTGTGCCTCAGTTCCTGCCACTCTCCTCGAAAGCGAGCTGTTCGGCCATGAAAAGGGGTCGTTCACCGATGCCAAGATCGCCAAAAAAGGTCTATTCGAGCTGGCTGACGGGGGGACGATTTTCCTGGATGAGATCGGCGACATGGAAATCGGGATGCAGGCCAAGCTCTTGCGGTTTCTTGAAGACAGGACGTTTCGGCGGATCGGCGGGGCAAAAGTCATAACAGTGGATATCAGGATCATATCCGCCACCAACAAAGACCTGTTGAAGGCCATCGAGGAAAAGATCTTTCGCAATGATCTATACTACCGGCTGCAGGTCATCCCCATCTTCCTCCCCCCCCTGCGCGACCGGAGAGATGATATCATGCAGCTAGCAAAGCATTTTATTGGAAACTTCGACAGAGAGTTCAACAAGCATGTCAAGGGGATTTCAAGTATGGCGGAGAAGATGCTGGTCGAATATCACTGGCCGGGAAATATCCGTGAGCTAAAAAACGTGATCGAGCGGGCCATTATTCTCGGTAACGATGAAACCCTGCTGCTTGAGCATCTTCCTCTGGAAATCATAGCCAAGGGCTCGTCGGCCACACAGCCAATGACGTCCATCAAGCTTCCTCCTGAGGGTATCGATATCGAGGAAGTGGAAAAGGAACTCATTCATCAGGCCCTTGAAAGCAGTGACTGGAACCAGTCCAAGGCAGCGAAGAAACTGAACCTGGGGATCGACGCCATTCGTTACCGGATGAAGAAATTCGGTTTCCTGAAATAACTTATTGAAATCACTAGCGACCAGACTTTACCATTATTGCAACTAGGGAAAATATTATCCTGCATTTTTATGTGTTCCCACTTAAAGAAGGATAAAAGAGGTGCCAACTGTATATGTAACGCCCTGTTTCATAACAATAATTACAACATTAAATAGGCGTGAAAGCGTTGGATAAATTCATACCCGCAATCCTGAGAAAAGAATCTTCAATCGCGCCACCACAATCCCACCTGGGTCACATGCCGCTCGAAATAGCATATTCACATGCTGAATGTCCACAACTTGTTGACACACCGAGCGATTTTATAGATTTACCTTCTCCCTTTTCAAGCAGCCTGTTTGGTAACTTCCTCTAATGGATTTCCTGTTCCTAACCGTTATTACTAGTGCAGTTGGTTTATCCTAGTTCAACGTGTTATATAGGAATCATACTGTTGTCGTAACATATTATAAAAACTAGCTTATTTACAGCTTCAAATTCAATCTACCCCCGAACAGTACCCCCCAAAGTTCCGCCTTCCGGTAGATAGGGATAATAAACCCAACATGTCGATTCTCGCGACAAGGAAGAGTTTATGCGCCATTTTTCTCAACTCAGTTCAGTTCGAGACAGTCGTGAGGGGGCAAACATGGCGAACCTGGGTAATGGGTTGAGCATCTTTTGCCGTAAATCGGATTCCTTCCCGCGCCTCCCGGTTTGCCACGGTCCATAATTACGTCAAAACAGGGAGATCTTAATTTGCCATTGGGTGTGATGTTCGTATAAATCCTCATCAGATCATCAGTTACAGCGCTCCGGCCAAGGCGGCCTATGGCCGGGCCGGCGAGCCAGAGCCCATCGATCATCGTCATTTATCGGCGGCAGGGCTTGGCTAGCGAATTGATGAATGTGGCTGATAGATTTATGCGAACGGCTGAATGAGCAAACGGGAAAGACGGAGCATCGCCGGGTCTCGGAACTCTTTGAGGCCGGTCGTCATCCCTTCATGCCCTCCTTCAGGCTGGTCACGGTAGGTCCCGCATAGACGATCCCACCAAGGAAGGTTAAAGCCGAAGTTGCTGTTAGTTTCGCGGGGAATAATCGAATGATGTACCCTGTGCATGTCCGGCGTTACCACAACAAGCCGCAACCACCGATCCAGTGCATCAGGAATCCGAATGTTACCATGGTTGAATTGTGATGTGGCATTCAGAGTCACCTCAAAAACAACAACTGTTACTGCTGGCGCACCAATCAATGAAACGGTCGCCAGTTTGATTCCCATTGAGATCAGAATCTCTATTGGATGGAAGCGATTACCAGTGCTGACATCAACGTCGAGGTCGGTGTGGTGCATCCGGTGGAGACGCCAGAGGATCGGGAGAAAATGAAAAAGTACATGCTGGAGGTAAATGACGAAGTCGAGGGCTGTCACAGCCAGGATGATTTTGATCCAGCTTGGCAGGACTATCAAATTCAGGATACCCCATCCCCGCTGTTGGGCCATGATCGCCATGCCAACAGGGAGAACCGGCAAAAAGAAACGCACCACTGCGGTATCGATCACTACCATGGAGAGGTTAGTTACCCAACGTCGCCTCTTGCTGTCGGTCAACTGACGACGCGGAACAATTACCTCCCAGACAGCAACTACCGCCAGCACTCCTAAGAAAAAAACTAGTCGGATGATTTGTTCTCCGGGCATGCTTATCTCTTCCCCCATAACGGATCATCAGCGAATTGCAGCCAAATCCGCGCCTCCGGGTCCTGTTCGTAAAACTCATCTTCAGCAAATGAGAAGTGATACCCGGAAACATAATCAAGAAGAATTTTGTAGGCGGCGTTCACCTTCTGAATTGTCTCATGGTCATTCGTGGTGCCTGTATCCGGGTGGTGGCGTTTTACCAACTCCCGATGCCGGGCCTTGATTTCGCTGAGGGTTGCACGGTTTCCCAACCCAAGAACCCGGAGTGCCTCCTGCAAGTCGGTATAGGTCATGGCCTTATCTCAGTGGGTCCAGTCGATGATCTTCATTTCCGGACCGAGGTTTTTCTCGACAGCCCCCTTGATGGCCGAAAAGTGCGGACAAGGGTAACCAATGGGGTTGCTGTTTTTCATGCAGGAGGCGAATACGATTGCCTCTGCCCCCCGGTCAACCATCATCTTGGCCCTGGTGACGGCTTTCTTGCCGGAATACCCCCCGCACGAGAGGAACCCGATGATCTCCACTGGACCGGTCTCCTCGAAGGCCAACGTCCCTTCCCCGGCAACTTTGAAATCGGTGCTGCCGGGGCACATATCCTCGGTCAACTGACAACGGATGATGCCTACCTTCATGCTTGTCTCCCTCTCTTTGTCAAAGTGGTTCTCGGCTGCCACACGGGCAGCAAGGGCCTCATCAGGTAAAGGGTTTCCTGAAGAGCAACCCGTAGTGGTACGGCGGCTTTGCGGTGATCGCCGAAAATCTGGTAGTCGGTTTTGATCGCCATGGTGGTTATCGGTTTGAAGACGATGCCGATGGCAGTCGAAAGGTGACAGGAATGACAAATCAGGGAGTGGTATTGCAAGTCCCTTGGCAAGAGCAGGTCAATCCCCTTGCTTTCTGGAATGCCTCTTTCCCCTCTTTGACTGAAAACCATGCGATAGTCAACGAACCGATGGAATCAAGAATGCCGATTCCGGTCAATTCGTACCCTATGCTTGCCAATAACAGCACAAGGGACAGAAGCATACAGACCCGCGAGCAGGCTGCATCGGCAATTATGGCGCCGGAGTTCAGGGCCTTCCCGGTTTTCACTTTAAAATGAACGAGGAGCCACATGCAGACGATGGATACTGCGCCGATGATTATTCCCCACAGGGTAGTTTCCGGCTTATGGCCTTTGTAGATGTTCCATGCTGCTGTGAAGGCAAGCCCCGCGGCAAGGATATAAAAGGCCGTGCCTGTAACTCTCAATGCTTGCCGCTCAAAATCATCCCGGTTTTCCTCCGATGAATTCCGAAGTCGTCGTAACATGTGCCAGACGCCAACGGCGGATATGACTTCAACAAAGGAATCGACTCCGAAGGCAAAAAGCGTAAGGGTCTCATCGGCAATTCCGAACCAAACGGATATCAGGCCTTCAGCAAGATTGTAAATAATGGTAAGCACCGCTAGCATGTTTGCGGTTGCGTAAAGTTTGTCATGGGTAAATTTGTTCATAGCTAAAGTAAGATTACCAGACTTGAAGTCATTCCTGCAATTAGAATTCTCCCCCTTGTCGCTCCGCCCAACGGGTTCCATAACAGGCTCATTCCCTGTGATCAGGTTTATATAGGCATCGCATTGAACCTATAAGTATCCAGTAAATTAGGGATAACCACTGGCTAAGTTCCCATCATACCCCCCATATATACCCCCAATAATTTGGCTTTTCCTCTTTCCATTAGCAAATGCGTTGGACCCAGCGCGGCGCACACCTGCTGCTGCAAACCCGTGTACAGGTTCTGAATAACGATCTGCGGAGAACCTTTTGCGGATGGTTCCCCGGAATGAAATCGGTGGAGCTGGCGGCGCTAAAAGCCGCGGCATAGAAGTCCAGCCCCCGGATTTTTAAACTCTCCAATATATGACCATAATCACATTTGTCTACTTATCATTTGCTGTTGCAATAGTATAATATCCTTTAGGTAAACCTCCGGCTATGCCCGGAGGATACTTATTATTGAATTAAAATAATAAGGAGGAAATTATTATGTCTAAGTGTTACGGAATTATCGGCACATTGGCCTGGTTTCTTTTTCTCCTTGCTGGGTGCGGAGTCACAGAGAATTCTTCTGCCCCGACAATTGTCAGCTTCACGCCTGCGAGCGGTTCAATCGGCACTACCGTAACCATCACGGGAACGAACTTCAGCACGACTCCGGCAAACAACACAGTGAGCTTCAACGGGACAGCCGCAGCAGTAACCAGTTCCACATCCACCCAGATAGTCACTACCGTCCCCGCTGGAGCGACGACCGGACCGATCACTGTCATAGTGGGAGACAACCAGGCAACGTCCGCAACCAACTTCACTGTACCCCTATCGATCACCAGCTTTACGCCTGCGAATGGCTTAACCGGGACTACCGTAACCATCACTGGGGTTAACTTCAGCACGACTCCGGCAAACAACACGGTGAGCTTCAACGGGACAGCCGCCGTAGTAACCAGTTCCACAGCCACCCAGATCGTTACTACCGTACCTCAGGGGGCGACAACTGGGCCAATCTCTGTCACCGTAGGAAGCGATCAGGCAACGTCAGCAACCAACTTCACTGTCAACGCTTTGATAACGAGCTTCTCGCCTGCGTATGGTCAAGTCGGCACTACTGTAACCATCACCGGAACTAACTTCAGCACGACTCCGGCAAACAACACTGTGAGCTTCAATGGGACAGCCGCATTAGTAGCCAGTTCCACATCCACCCAGATCGTTACTACCGTACCTCAGGGGGCGACAACTGGGCCGATCTCAGTCACCGTTGGTGGCTACCAGGCAACGTCCGCAAGCAACTTCACTGTGGGTTACCTGATGGGCGGCTCAATCCAGGGGATCTCGATCTCTCTGGCCGGTAGCGTCACAACGGTGGCAGGCACTGCTGGATCAGCCGGATCGGCTAACGGCACCGGCCCCGCCGCAAGTTTCAATTATCCTGAAGGCATCACAACGGATGGTACGAACCTCTATGTGGCTGATGCTGGCAACGACACTATAAGGCAGATCGTGATCGCAACCGGTGCTGTCACCACTCTAGCTGGCACAGCGGGCACGTCAGGATCTTCTAACGGCACCGGCCCCGCCGCGAGTTTTTCTATTCCTTTCGGTATCACAACGGACGGGACGAACCTCTATGTGGCTGATACTGACAACAACACTATCAGGCAGATCGTGATCGCAACCGGTGCTGTTACCACTCTTGCCGGCACAGCGGGAACTATAGGATCTGCTAACGGCACCGGCCCCGCCGCGAGTTTCAATTCTCCTAATGGCATCACAACGGACGGGACGAACCTCTATGTGGCTGATACGCGTAACAGCATTATCAGGAAGATAGTAATCTCAACAGCTGCTGTCACCACTCTAGCCGGCACAGCGGGATCACCAGGATCTGCTAACGGCACCAACGCGAGTTTCAATCTTCCTTGCGGCATCACAACAGACGGGACGAACCTCTATGTGGCTGATACTAGCAACAATACTATCAGGCAGATCGTGATCTCAACTGGTAATGTCACTACTTTAGCCGGCACAGCAGGACAATCAGGATCGAGTAACGGCACCGGCACCGAAGCGAGTTTCAATTCTCCTTACAGCATTACAACGGACGGGACGAATCTCTATGTGGCTGATACTGTCAACAACACTATCAGGCAGATCGTGATCTCAACCGGTGCTGTCACCACTCTAGCCGGCTTAGCGGGGACAGCAGGATCGGCTAACGGCACCGGCACCGAAGCGGGATTTAATTATCCTGAAGGCATAACAAAGGACGGGACGAGTCTCTATGTGGCTGATACTCATAACAACACTATTAGGGAAGTTCAGTGACCAGAAGCGGTCTGATTTAAGAGACTGGGGTTTGAGGTGTAATAGTTCGTTGCGTCCGGGCAAGGGCGTGTAATTTAGTGTGTGTGAGACCCCCGCCCTGGAAGGCTGGCCAGCCACCGGGTAGCGAGTTCTTGGAGTCTGGGTGGCAACATCCAGATTTATGCGTAGAACAGCGAGCAGATAGGCCGTAATCCGCAAGGATGAAG
>Ga0326728_10005356_pt1 | contig 36173 bp, 28 predicted proteins | sample MB3enrmetagenome_FD_207602 | JGI IMG/M metagenome (GOLD analysis project Ga0326728, IMG submission 207602) | Lab enriched peat soil microbial communities from McLean, Ithaca, NY, United States - MB31MN | ecosystem: Environmental > Terrestrial > Soil > Wetlands > Peat | place: USA: New York...
AGCGTGACCGCATAGGCAATTCGAGGAATGAAGGTCCGCACTGCGAAGCGGTAGTCGCGAACGTTGATGCGCCTGCGCCCGGTGAAGTCTTCGGTGATGCCGTAGGTCTGGTAGAAGGCAAGGGCCAATTGATGCATCGAAACCTGCAACCCGATGTGGCGCATATAGCGGAGCGGGGCGACGCGATGGTGCGCGATTTCGTTGATGTCGAACGCGAACTCCGTCTGAACGTGCTGGTGTTTACCTTCTGCGTAGCTCACCGAATTGCCGTACTTGGCCCGAAGCTTCGGAAACTCAATCGGGACGGCAATGTTGGTGGCTTCGGCGTGTCCGACGGAGTCGCCAATGTAGTGAGAGAGCGCCCCAATGGCAAAGGCTAGCTCATTGGCGTCATGCGCATTGCGGAAGAGATTGACGACGAAGTCTCCCGACCGCACGTAGTGGGTGAGATCCGAGAATGACTGGTCGCCAAACGGGTAGTAGCCGATGTCCTGGATCACGCAGCCGCCATAGGCGTAGGCGCGGGCGCGATCGAGCTCCGCGGGCGTCAGATTCGGATAACGGCTCAGCAGCAGAGGAACAATCGAGTCCTTCCACGTGAGGTCGATAAGCTGCTCGTGGGTGAGCAGGGAGTAGGCCGCGACGTGGCCCGGGCATAGCAGCGCGATCACGAGCGCCACTACTGCGATCAATCTTGATTGCGCCAGCTTCATTTTCTCCCGATGGCTCCTCCGCGGCGGCGGGGACGCAGCCAGGGTATGGGTCATTCTACCGAGGCTGTTCGGCAGGATGGAAATGCGGAGTGGGGGACCGGCAGGCCCTCAGGCTGCTATTCAATGAATTCACGCACGAACGGATCCTGGCTTGATACAAGTTCGTGGATCGTGCCGTCGAAGATCAGGCGGCCTTCCTCGAGCATCAGGAAGGTTGTGTTTGGATCGGTCTTGCCTTTGGGCAGCGGTACCATGCTGTCTTCGGCAGGTTCGAACCGGTGGCTGCACATCGTGAATGCGTCCTGCAGCCTGTGCGTGACGAGGACTGAGGGCGTGCGATAGACATCGCGCTGTTTCACGATCAGGTCGATGATGGTGGTCGACGTGACGGGATCGAGTCCGCCCGTCGGGGAGTCATAGAGCAACAGTTGCGGATTGTGGATGAGCGCGCGGGCGATGGCAACGCGTCGTCGCATGCCGCCGGAAAGGCTTCCGGGGTAGAGGCTGAAGGTCTGCTCGAGCCCGACAAAACGCAGCGCCTCGCGTACGCGAACGTCGATCTCCTCGTCGGGAACGCGTTCCTGGATCAACTGGTAGCCGACATTATCGCGCACGGTCAGCGAATCAAAAAGAGCGCCTTCCTGGAAGACCATCCCGGTACGGGTGCGGAGATCGAAGAGCTCCTGCTCGGGAATTCGCGAGATGTCCTGCCCGAAGAGACAGATTGAGCCGGAGTCCGGGCGCAGCAGGCCGTTGGCGAGCTTGAGAAGAACGCTCTTGCCAACACCCGCGGGCCCTAGAAGGACGCGGGTCTCATTAGCGCCGACCGTAAAGCTGATGTCTTCGAGTACTGGATTATCCGTAAACGTGATGGAGACATCGCGGAACTCGAGGACAGGCCCCGGATTCACGGGACCGTTGGTCCCGGCAGGCGCGGACGATACGGGCAGATCTGTCATCATCCGAAGATTGTCAACATGACCTGGGTGACGAGGAAGTCGACAAAGATGATGAGCACGGACGACGTCACGACGGCCTGGATGGTGGAGCGGCCGACCCCTTGCGTTCCACCTGTCGTGCGCAAGCCGTAGAAACAACCGATGGTTGCGATGATGAATCCGTAAAAGAGCGGCTTGACCAGGCCTTGCAGGATCGTGCCGAAGCGCAGGTACTCGTAGGCCATTGAGAAATACTGGGTGCCGTTCTGATGATTCATGAAGATGGTGACTGCTCCGCCGCCGAGGATGCCGAAGAAGTCCGCCACGATGGTAAGGAAGAACAGCATGGTGATGCAGGAAAAAATGCGGGGAGTGACAAGCTTGCGCATCGGGTCGACGCCCAGGGCCCTCATGGCGTCAATCTGCTCGGTGACGACCATCGAGCCGAGTTCGCTGGCCATGGAGGAGGCGTTGCGGCCTGAGACCATAATGCCCGTCAGCACCGGCCCCAATTCGCGTATCATCGACTCACTGACGAACCTGCCGGTGACCGCGGTGGCCCCAAACTGTGATAGCGTTGCGGCGGACTGGAGAGCCAGCACGCCCCCGGTAAAGAAGCCGGAGAGCAGCACAATCGAGGTCGATCCAACGCCGATGATGTCGGCCTGCACAAGGAAATCGGGCCAGTAGACTGGCGGCCGAAGAAGATTGATAGCGCCTTGATAGGCGAAGAGAGAGTAAGCCTGCACCGTCGCGACGATGTTCTTGGCCGTGCTCTCGATCGAAGGGAAAGCCATCAGATTCTTACACCGTAAGTTGCAGGATACGTGCTACTTGTTCTCTCCTGCAAAGAATAGCGCATTCGGTCTCGTCGGCCGTGCGCATCCGGGCCCGGCAACCAGGCAAAGATTACACGCCTGAGGGAAGGAATTGCATCGTCCTGGTTCTTTGCTGATTCGTAAGTTGCTGAACCTACAGGCAGTTTCTTTGGCTTGCATCTTGCCGACGCGTGATGGGGGTTCGGCATCTAACTAGAGACGTGCCCGGTAAAGAATTCAGGGGGAGATGGAATGCACTCGTTTCGCTTGCGACTGATTCTTGCTCTCATTGCAGGCGTCACGTTGCTTTCAGTTGTTTCCACCTACTTTGAGGTGCTCGAGCACAAACACGTGCTTCGCCAGGAGATTGAATGGCGCTCAAGCTGGATGGGGGCGAGCCTCAAGCCCGTGATGGAGCAAGCCCTGGCGCAGGGAAACAGCGCCGGCATTCCGGCGCTGGTTGCAAACGCAAAAGCCCAGACCGGCGCATTGGGTGTGGGCATCTACGATCCCCAGGGCCGCCTGATCTCCTCCGCCGGAGTTCCCGCCGTTTTCCAGGCGCTGGCCCGCGCGCCCTTCGATCTGCTCGCAAAAATGCCGGTTGACTCGTTGTCGCGGACCCAGGTCGAGCGATCCATCAAGAAGGGCTCACAGGTGAATGCCTTCGGGCACACCGGCGATATCCAGTGGCTCGAGGAAGTCTTTCCCCTGCACGACGGAAACCGCCTGGTGGGCGCCTTGGTGGTTCTTGTCGATACGGGCTATATCCGCGGCCAGACCGTCGATCTATGGCGCAGGACGTTCTGGTGGAGCGCGGCTACGGTGGTGCTGATCGTCGCCGTCACCTTCCTGATGGTGCGCTGGTTCCTGATGCGGCCTCTGACGCGCGTAGCTGACAGGCTGCGGCGTCTGCGCATGGGTCACTTCGAAAAAGGCCTGAGCGGCGGCGCTGCGGAGTTAAGTATGTTCAGCCCGCTGGCGCGCGAAGTTGAGACCATGGCGGAGAGCCTGATCGCGGCGCGTGCTGCGGCGGCTTCCGAGGCGCGACTGCGCGACGCCGGAGAACATTTCTGGACGCCCGAGCGGCTCGCTGTCCACATGCGTAGCAAGGCGAGCGGCCGGATCTTTGTTGTCTCGAACCGCGAGCCCTACATGCACGTGCGCGAGGGCCGCAAAACTGTGTGCGTGGTGCCGCCAAGCGGGCTGGTGACCGCAATTGAACCGGTGCTGCGGGCCTGCGACGGTGTATGGGTCGCCAGCGGCAGCGGCAATGCTGACGCCGAGAACGTGGACGAATACGACCGGTTGCGCGTGCCGCCCGAGGATCCGAAGTACACTCTGCGCAGGGTGTGGCTGTCGGCTGAAGAAGAATCCCGCTACTACGACGGCTTTGCCAACGAGGGCCTGTGGCCCCTCTGCCACATCGCGCATACGCGTCCCATCTTCCGCGCCGCCGACTGGGAAGCCTACCGGCTCGTCAACGAACGATTTGCCGCCGCTCTGCTCGATGAGATCAAGGGCAGCACGGAGCCGCTTGTCTTCGTGCAGGACTATCACTTCGCATTGTTGCCGACCTTGGTGAAGACGGCGCGGCCCGATGCACGGGTGGCGATCTTCTGGCATATTCCGTGGCCGAATCCTGAGGCGTTCGGCATCTGTCCCTGGCAGGCGCAGCTACTGGACGGATTGCTGGGCGCCGACCTGATTGGATTCCATATTCCCCTCCATTGTCACAATTTCCTCTCGACGGTTGATCGTGTGCTCGAATCGAGAACCGATCGCGAACATCTGACCGCCCGGCGCCACGGGCATACGACTTCCGTAAAGCCTTACCCTGTCAGCGTCGCATTCAGCGGCGGAGCCCCAAGCTCGCCACGCGAGGTTGGGACGGACGCTGAAGAAGATCGCACCGAAGAACGCCAAGCGCTGCTCTCCGAATTCGGCGTGCATGCCGATACCATTGCCGTCGGCGTCGACCGGCTGGACTACACCAAGGGGATCGTGGAGCGGTTGCTGGCGATCGAGGAACTGCTTAAGGAACATCCGTGGCACCGGGAGCGGCTGACCATGGTGCAGATAGCCGCGCCCAGCAGAACGCGCATTCCGAGCTATGTGGATCTGAGAAAACGCATCGAAGAGGAGGTGCGGCGGATCAACCAGCGCTATCAGACTGCGCGATGGAAGCCGATTGTTTTGATCGAGCGGCAGTGCGATCACGAAGAAGTGAACCGCTGGTATCGCATCGCCGATGTCTGCCTGGTGACTTCGCTGCACGACGGAATGAACCTGGTCGCAAAGGAGTTCGTGGCGGCGCGCGACGACGAAGATGGTGCGCTGGTGCTGAGCAAGTTCACAGGCGCTGCCGTCGAGCTGCGCGATGCGCTGATTGTGAATCCGTACGATGTGGCAGAAGTGGCCGAGGCGATCCACCGCGGGCTCGATATGCCGCGCGACGAGCGCCGCGTGCGGATGCAGGAGATGCGCCGCCAGGTGGCGGAGCACAACATCTATCGCTGGGCAGCAATGGTGCTCGGAGATCTGCGCGACGTTCGGCTGGAGAATCCAGGGGCAGATGCGCGTGTCGGGCCGGCCGCAGAGCCGATTCCGATCGATCCCTACCGTAAAATGGCCTAGAAGGCGAGGAGCATTGAACCGAAGAGAAGCAGAGAGACTGGAAGAGTTCCTTGATTCGCTGAGTTGTGCACAGGCTCCGCTGCTGCTTTTGGACTACGATGGCACGCTTGCCGATTTCCGCATCAATCGCTTCAATGCGCGGCCGTGGGCCGGTGTGCGTGATTTGCTTTCGAAAGTGCAGAGGGACAAGCGCACGCGTCTCACCGTGATTACGGGCCGGCCGGCCGGCGAGATCAACCCCTTGCTTCAGCTTGATACTCCAGTCGAGGTGTGGGGACTACATGGAGCCGAGCGGCTCTACGCCGACGGGCGGCGCGAACTCGAAGAAGCTCCGCCTGAGGCTCTGGCCAAACTGGATGAATTGCGCGAGCAATTGCAGCGCAATGCGTTTGGCGGACTCCTCGAGGACAAGCTCAATGCAGTGGTCATGCATTGGCGCGGTCACTCGCCGCGACAGGCGAAGTTGATCGAGAAGAAGACGCGCGCGCTGTTTGAGCCTGCCGCGCAGGTGACGGGACTGTCTCTGCTGGCATTCGAGGCGGGCGTCGAGCTGCGCGTGGGCCGCGACAAGGGCGGAGCGGTGCATGCGATCGTGGGGCAGGCCGAGCCTGGCGCACCAGTCGCCTACCTCGGAGACGATCTCACCGATGAGCCGGCATTCTGTGCGGTGAATCGGTTGCGCAATCCGCACCTGAGCGTACTGGTCCGGCGGGCATGGCGCGAAACAGAGGCGCAAGCCTGGCTCAATCCACCGGAAGAATTGCGTTCGTTTCTGCGGAAATGGCTGAAGGCCGGAAGCGAACCGCGAGACGAGCGACGGCAATTTGTCGGTGCGGCAGAGAATTCCATCCGGGCCTGAAGGCCCTCGTTTTAGGTGATAACCCTTTTCAGGGACCTTGAATTGCCTTTAGTGTAGATCCTCGATTCAGTCGCTAAGTTCTGTATGCGAATTAATGACTCAGGACACTAGCTGACCACTGACCACGGCTTCACTCTCGCCCGCGTTTGCGGATCTCGATGTTCAGGCGCTTGATCTTCTGGTTCAGCGTGGAGAGCGGAATGTGGAACTGCTCGGCGGCGTCTGTCTGGTTCCAGTTGCAGCGCTCCAGTTTCTCAACGATGATGCGGCGCTCGATGTCCTCAAGGATATCGAAGAGCGAGGCGTTGGGGTTGTGTTCCAGCAGCGCGTCCTGGAAGCTGCGGCCGGTGATGTGACCGGGGAGCAGTTCAGAGCCGATCACCGGGCCGGAGGACAGCACGACGCCGCGTTCGATCGAGTTCTCGAGTTCGCGCACGTTGCCGGGCCACTCGTAGTCAATCAGTGCGCGCAGGGCATCGGCGGAAAGTCGTCGCGCCGAGAGACCGTTCTCATTGGCGTAGAACTCGAGGAAGTGGTTGACGAGCAGCGGAATGTCTTCGCGGCGCGAGCGCAGCGGCGGCAGATCGATGGTGATGACGTTGAGGCGATAGAAGAGGTCTTCGCGGAAGCGGCCGTCGCGCACGGCCTGGCGCAGGTCGATATTCGTTGCGGCGATGATGCGCACGTCGACCTGGATCTCCTGAATGCCGCCGAGGTGCATGAAGCGCCGGTCCTGGAGGACGCGCAGAATCTTCGCCTGCGTATCCATGCCCATGGTTGCGATTTCATCAAGGAACAGTGTTCCGCCGTTGGCGACTTCGAAGAGGCCTTTCTTCGAGGCGATCGCGGAGGTGAACGCGCCCTTTACATGGCCGAAGAGCGTGGACTCAAGCAGCTCGGTGGGCATGGCTCCGGTGTTGATCGGCACGAATGGCTTTTCGCGCCGCGGCGAGTTGGCGTGAATGGCCTTGGCGATGAGTTCCTTGCCCGTCCCGCTTTCGCCCTGGATGAGAATAGTGGAGCGGCTGGGGGCCACCTGCGCGACGAGATCGAAGACGCGCAGCATGATTTCGCTTTTGCCGACGATGTTGGAGAAGTTGTAGCGCTGCTTGAGCGTGCGCTTGAGCTGGAGGTTCTCCTCTTCAGCCTTGTAGCGCGCCACGGCGGAACGGATGTCGGCCAGAAGCTTCTCGTTGTCCCACGGTTTCTGGACGAAGTTTTCAGCGCCGGCGCGAATAGCCTCGACGACGTTCTCAACCGTGCCGTAGGCGGTGATCATGATCACAGGCGTTTCGGGTTGCCGCTCCTTGATCTGCGGAAGCAGATCGATGCCGCTCTGCCCGGGGAGCGCAAGATCGAGCAGAATGAGATCGAAGCTCTCCATCTCGAGCATGCGCAGTCCCTGTTCACCATCGGGGGCGTTCTTTACCGAATAGCCCTCGAGCGAAAGCAGGACTTCGAGCGACTCGCGAATGCCGGCCTCGTCGTCTATGACGAGGATGCTGCCGGCTGTGAAACTCGAACCAAAAACAGATCCGGATGCGGAGAAATTCAAAGACTGATCAACCTCAGACATGTACTGATTTCCTTAGCAGCGGGAATTCAAGGTGGAAGGTTGTGCCGGCGCCAACCACGCTCTCGACATGAATCTTGCCTGCGTGCTCCTGAATAATCCCGTAGGAAACAGAAAGTCCAAGACCGGTGCCACGCCTCTCGCCTGGTCTGGGCGTGGTCTTTGTCGTGAAGAAGGGATCATAAATGCGCTTCAAGTGTTCAGGTGCAATACCTGAGCCCGTATCTGCAACTACTGCCTCCACATGACCGTTGGCCAACGTGGCGACACGGAGGCGGCCGCCGCTTCGCATGGATTCCTTCGCATTCAGTAGGAGATTGAGAAAGACCTGCTGCAGCTTCCCCGGGTTGCCGTGGATGGTTGGCAGATCATCGGCGAGTTCGGTTTCGACCACAACCTGCGCCGTCTTGAACTGGTGTTCGAGCAATGAAAGAGTATCGCGGATGACCTGGTTGAGATTGGTTTCACGAAACTCAGTCGTCGAGGTTCGCGAGAAATTCAGCAGGCCGTTGGCGATTTCGGATGCGCGGAAGCTCTGCTGCGTAATCTTCTCCAGCACCGGGCCGAGTCGCCCATCGCCGCGCATCTGCTTTGAAAGCATCTGCGAGTACGAGGAGATAACGGCGAGCGGCGTGTTGATTTCGTGCGCGACGCCTGCGGCGAGCAGTCCGATGGAGCTGAGCTTGTCGGCCTGGGCCAGCTGACTCTCCAGCAAGACGCGCTCGGTGATGTCGTCGACCAGGACGATGCGCCCAACGATGACGAACTCGCGCGACAGCAGTGGAGCGATCGCGATGTTGACGGTGCGCTGTTCGCCCGCCTTGGTGGTGAGCGGGAACTTGTAGAGGTGATGGACACCGGGCTCGTTGTGGAAGCCCTCGATCGCGGAGACGAATTCGTCGGGAAAGACCGAGCCGAGCTTCTGCCTCAGAGCCTCAGCGCGGCTAACGGCGTACATCGCTTCCATCTGCGCGTTCCAGCTTTCCACGCGATCGTCGAGATCGAGCGCGAAGATTCCCACGTTGATCGATTCGACGATGTTTTCGTTGAACTCCTTGAGGCGCTCGAACTCGCTGATTTTATCTTCAAGACGCGCGTAAAGGCTGGCGTTCTGCAGGGCGATGCCGATGTAGCTGGCCAGCGATTCGAGCAGTTCGACGTCTTCGCTGGAGAGGAAGTCGCCGCCGACGGTGCGGCCAAGACCGATCACGGCGATGGTGCGCGTCCTCGAGCCGTCCTGCACGCGGCATGGCAGGTAGTAGTTCAGGTCCAGGACTGCTGCGGTGCGCTGCTGGTCGGGCGGGAGATGAAGCGCCTGCTGCGCGTTCTCAAGGAAGATGTGCGAGTGATCAAGCGCTGCCCGGTCGAAGTCGAGGAAGCCAAGGGCAAGCGTGCGCTCCGTTGCGGACGAGAGCAGGCCATGCGATGCGGCAAGACGAACGCCGCCGCCCGGCTGCGCGAGGAAGACGGCAACGCGGGAGACGAGCAGTGTGCGCGGCAGGCGCTCCACGATGGAGTCGAGCAGGGCGTCGAGGTTAGTTTCAGAACTCAGGCTGCGGCCGAATTCGATGAGAGCCTTGCGGTAGTCGTACTTCTGGCGGTCAAAGGCCTTGTCGACCCAACCCTGGATGCGCCGCTTGAGCGGATCGAAGATCGCGGCGGTGCCGATAATGGCGACGATCAGACCCCATTCACGGATTGCCTCGGGCAGCCGCTGATGGACGAGAACAGAGCTGAGGGCGATCACGCCGAAGTATCCGCCGACTAGCGTTGCAGTCGCCAGCGTGTAGGCGACGCCCCGCTTGAAGATCAGGTCCGTGTCCATCAGACGGTAACGGATGATGGCCCAGCAGAAGGTCAGCGGGAGAAAGACAAGCGAGAGGCCGGCCAGCTTTGTCAGGATGCTCCAGATAGGAACATCAAGCACAAAGGGAATGGCATAAAACACCGTGAAGGGGCCCACTGCAAGCCACGCCCCGCGATACAGCCACTTCAGCTGTTGCCGCAGCAGCGGAGTGCTGGCCTTTCGGTAGCTCTGCGAAAACAGGGTAGCCGCCAGGACGTAGAAAATGGCGATGTACGCGTAGTTGACCTGGTCGAGGCGGTGCTTCAGGATTCCGGTGGCCTCCCAGCGGGTGATGGCCGTAATCCAAAGGCCCAGCAAGGCGATGCCGGGAGCATACAGGACTGGGAGTAGCCAGCGGCGCCCGTAATTCTTGAGCCGCTCCTCAGGGAAGCTGATGGCAAAGTGAAGGAACAGGGCGGGTTGCAGCGTGCCGGCGACGATGTTGCACCAGAAGACCGTCTTGTCGACCATGTCCCATTCGCCGGTGTACTTTAAGGCGTTCAGGGCGAATGAAACCAGGCAGAAGAGGTAAAAATGCGTGGCTCGCGGGGCGGTCCAGCGCCGGAACAGGACGTAAAGGCCGATGGCGAGATAGATCAGGCCGATGAAGCGCAAGCCCTGGTACGAACTGCGGTCAGTCGGCTCGAGTAAAACAGGGACTGGGGTGTCGATCGTGATTCCGTCACGGGTGATGGTGTAATTCGCCTTCTCGTAGACGCCGATGCGATAGATTTCGCGTTCAAAATCGGGCACCCGGGCGACTGGTACATCGTTTACCGCGGTGAGAAGATCACCCTTTTGAATGCCGGCCTTCTTGCCCGGACTATCAGGGATGACCTTCGTGGCCTGGAGACCGCCGCTCGCTTCAACCCACCAGACGCCGTCGTCGGGCTGTGGAAACCGGCTTTCCTGCCTGAAATTCAACACGGCGAGCAGCACAAGACCGGCCGTCGCCAGGGCCAGCAGTGTCGCCTGCAACCGGTTGAAAAGGTTTGCTTCCATATGCCGTGAATCTTGCTTCACTAGCTTTGAAGCACGTGAGTTGCCATCGGCCCTCACCATTCCACCCACCAGTAATGTATTGGCAAAGCTCTAGGATTGCGCAACATAGAGACGTTTTAGGGCCAGGAACGTCAACATTCCTCAAGCCGAATCTCTGCGAAACATGCAGAAAACTATAGGCGTAATACGCCTGAAGGTATTGGCCTACTGAAATCAGTATCGCACTTGTCGGCGGCAATTCCGGTTGAAAACCCGGCTAATTCTGCTGTTTCGGGGGAATCGGAAGGCGTCGCGAGGCAGGCGCGCTATTGCTGGCCGTAGGTGGCTTTTGGGCCGTGTTTGCGCTGGTAATGGTGTTCGCTCACGTAAATGGGGATGGGGCAGACCGATTCGTTCAGCGCGACAGTGCGGAAGGCTAGACGGGCGATGTACTCGAGGACGTCGGCGTGTTCGACGGCTTCGGCTGGGGTCTTTCCCCAGGCAAAAGGTGCATGTCCGGCGACGAGGACCCCCGGAACGGCGATGGGGTCGAGCCCCTCTGAACGGAAGCGGCTGACGATGACCGCTCCGGTGTTGCGGACATATCCCGTCGAGACTTCCTCGGCGGTCAGGGGTTCTGTAACAGGGACGGACCCGTGGAAGTAGTCGGCGTGTGTAGTGCCGAAGCAGGGGATGGAACGGCAGGCCTGAGCCCATGACGTGGCGAACTCGGAGTGGGTATGGACGACGCCGCCGATCTGCGGGAACTCGCGATAGAGCAGGGTGTGGGTGTCGAGGTCGCTGGACGGGCGGAGGTGCCCTTCGACGATTCTGCCGTCGATGTCGGTGACGACGAGGTCAGCGGGGGTGAGGGTGGCGTAGTCAACGCCGCTGGGCTTGATGACGACGAGAGGCTGACGGCCGGTACCGTCAATTCCCTGACGACTTATGCCGCTGGCGTTACCGAAGGTGTGCGGGGCGAGGCCGCGGCGTGCAATCTCGCGGTTTGCATCAAGAACCTGCTGGCGCAATGATTCGAGGAGCATTTTGCTTCCTGTGCGGGAGACGCAACTACAGTCTCGCATGAAGGTTGCAGTACACGTCAGTTTACCAGTCGATTTTCATTGGTGGACAACGGAGAGGATGCTAAATCAGGCAGGAGGAGGATGCTAAATCGGGCAGGAGCGGCTTTCTGAGAGCACCACTCGTCAGAGAGACTGGGCTACAGCGGTTCTGCTTCTGCTCTTTCCAGGATCGATAGGGCCGAGTGGCTCTTTCCTTAAGAGAGAGCCGCCTTGCACGTTTTCTCGATGTATACATGTGAAGCGAGACCGATCTAAAAGCAGGAAAATCAGAAATCGAAAGGCGGCTGTAATCTGTGGGGGACAAGTAGGCGTCTACCAGAGTGATGGCAGCCTGCACAGCATTGGAGCCAATGACCAAGGCCACGGCAGAAGAGATCGCCGCGCATGAATTCGAGAGCGTTGTCGCCAGCCATCGGGCGCAGATCTTCCGTTTTCTGCTTGCATCGACGCGTGACGTTGACCTGGCCGAGACGCTTACCCAGGATTGTTTCCTGAAGGCGCATCGGAACTGGGCTGGCTTTCGCGGCGAGTCGAGCGCGCTTACCTGGTTGATGCGCATTGCCATCAACCTGCAGAAGGACCACTGGCGGAATCGCCGGCTGCAGTTCTGGCGGCACACACGCACCAACTCGGTCGACTTTGACGAAGCCAGCGACTGGCTGCCGAGCGGAGAGCGCACGGCCGAACAGCGCATTCTGGCCAAGGAACAGGTGGCGAATGTTTGGTCCGCAGTGGAGAAGCTGAGCGAAAGACAGCGCACGGTCTTTCTTCTGCGGTATGTTGAGGAACTGGAATTGAAGGAGATTGCCCAGACCACCGGCATGGGGGAAGGCACCGTGAAGGCGCATCTTTCTCGGGCGCTGGCCAGGGTGCGGAAGGAATTTGGAGAAACGCGATGAATCGCAGCGATGAGGACGCGAAGCCGATGCGGGTAGTGGATTTGGAGACGTCGGAGCCGGAGCTGCACGAGGCGCTGGGCAACTTCAGGTCGAGCGTGACGGCGTGGAGCGAGGCGATGATGAGCCGTCCGCGCGAGGCGAAGGCTCCGGCCCGCGCCAACTGGGATCTTGTGGCGAAGTGGGCGTTGGGATGCGTCGTCTTTGCGGGCACCGTATCGGGCGGTTTGTATCAGAACTATTGCCAGCAAGAAGCGGCAAAAGCGGCAGCCGCGGCCGCACTTGCGGCAGAGCAGCAGCGTGAGCTTGCCGCGCAGAAGGCAAAGGATCAGTCGGCCGAGGATTTGATGGCAAAGGTGGATAGCGACGTAGCGCGAGAGGTTCCGAGCGCGCTTGAGCCGCTGGCATCGTTGATGACCGACGACGAGAACAAGGGCAATTGACGCACTTGCAGATTCGAGGAAATTTAGCAAAGGAGAACGGGATGAAAGCTTTAGTGGCAGTACGGTTGGGAATTGCAGTTGCGGTTACTTTTGCCGCAGGAGTTGCAGTTGCGCAAGGACCTGGATCGGGCGGTCCGGGATTCGGTGACCATCGGCCCCCGATGGAAAGGGCGATGCGCGGGGATCGCGGGCGCTGGTGGAACAATCCGAAGCTTGTCGAGAAGCTGAAGCTCACCGACGATCAGCGCAAGGCGATGGACAAGATTTTCCAGGACCATCGGGAAAAGTTGGTGGATCTGCGAGGCAACCTGGAGAAGGCGGAGATCGAGATGGAGCCGCTGGTGCGCGCAGACCAGCCGAATGAATCCGCAGTCATGGCGCAAATCGACAAGGTAGCGCAGGCGCGCGCCGAGTTGGAGAAGGCCAACGCGCGATTCCTGTTTGCACTGCGTGCCAAGCTCACGCCGGAGCAGTGGAAGCAGGTGCAGGAGTTCCGGCAGAACCATGAAGGAATGCGCCGCGAGTGGCGCAATGGCGGCCAAGGGCATGGAGTCGGCCCCGGCCAGGGCGCCCCGGCGCCTCCCCCTCCGGGTCCGCAGGGCATGCTGGACGATGGACCGGAAGGAAATCTTCCTCCTGCGGATGTCAACTCGGCGACCGGAAAAGCGTCTCAGTAGGTGTAAGCAGAGAGCAAATGCGGTTGTAGTCAATACCGGTGGCGGCGGAGGAAACCCCTCTGCCGCCGATTTATTTTTGAGGCAGGGAGTGGGGAATAGGGAGCAGGGAGTTACGAACAAGTCCTTTCCTCATTCGTTCTTGCCCTTACGTTCCGGAGTTTCTAATTCCGTGTTCTCGGCTCTTCAGCCCGCGCACTCCCGTGCACCGGCTTGTTACTCCCTACCCCTGCTCCCAACTCCCTGTTCTTCACACGTGCTGCACGGCCTGCGCCAGGTGGGTGAGCGTAGATTTGGCGTCGCCGTAGAGCATAGAGGTGCAGGGCTTGAAGAAGAGCGGGTTTTCGAGGCCGGAGAATCCGCGGCCTTGCCCGCGCTTGAGCACGATGACACTTCGGGCGCGATCGACTTCGAGGATGGGCATGCCGGCGATCAGCGACTTGGGGTTGTCGCGTGCGTCGGGATTCACAACATCGTTGGCGCCGATCACGACGGCAACATCGGTGGTCGGAAATTCAGGATTGATCTGCTCCATCTCGTACAGCGACGAGTAGGGCACGTTGGCTTCGGCCAGCAGGACGTTCATATGCCCGGGCATGCGGCCGGCGACCGGGTGAATCGCGTATTTCACGGTGACGCCGCGGTTTTCAAGGAGCTCGGCCAGTTCGCGCACCGCATGCTGCGCCTGGGCCGTGGCGAGCCCGTATCCCGGTACGAAGATGACACGGCTGGCAAACGCGAGCTGCATGGCGGCGTCGTCGAGGTTGATTTCACGCATTACACCGCCGACGCTGACACTGGCCTCCGCAATTACCGCGCCGAAGCCGCCGAAGAGAACGTTGGTAATGGAGCGGTTCATTGCCTTGCACATCAGGACCGAGAGAATGAATCCCGAGAAGCCGTCGAGCGTGCCGGCGATGATCAGGACGTTGTTGCCAAGTACGAATCCGGTGGCAGCCGCAGCGAGACCGGCGTAGGAGTTCAGCAGCGACATGACGACCGGCATATCGGCCGAGCCGATAGGGATCACCAGCATTACGCCGAAGATGAAGGCCAGGGTCAGCAGCGTGTAAAAGATGGCGCTAGCCTCGGGGTGGGCGAGGAAGATGACGAAGCACGTGGCCATGGCCAGGAACACCAGAAGGTTGACGACATTCTGGCCTTTGAACTGGACCGGCTTGCCCTGGATGACACCCTGCAGTTTTCCGGCCGCAATGAGTGAGCCGGTGGTGGTGAGCGCGCCAAGCATGACTTCGAAGCCGAGTGCGCCGCGGGTGACGCCGGGCATTTCGCCGGCCTTGACGGCAAACTCGCCAACGCCGACGAGGGCCGCGGCCAGCGCGCCGAACGCGTGAGAGAGCGCAGTCCGTTGCGGCATCGCGGTCATCGGAACCCAGATCGCCATCCACGCGCCGATAATGGAGCCGATCGAAAGACCGGCGATAATCCAGGTCCAAGTGACGATGTGCGTTCCGATGAGAGTGCCAATGATGGCGGCTAGCATGCCGCCCTCGGCCAGAAACATGCCGCGCCGCGCCGACTCGGGGTGCGACATCCCCTTGAGCGCAAAGACGAAGAGGATAGAAGCGATGAGGTAGGTGGCTTCCATGAAGTAGGTGGACAGGGTCATTTCGCCGCCTCCGTCCCGCTGGGCTTCGCGGCCGTCTTGCGGCTGCCGAACATCCTCAACATACGGTCGGTAATGCCGAATCCGCCGACCACGTTGATGGTGGCCGTGGTGACGGCGACGAAGCCGAGAATGTGCGCGAAGAGCGGATAGCCCCTGGCGCCGGCCAGCACCAGCGAGCCGATCAGCGAGATGCCGGAGATGGCGTTGGTGGCCGACATCAGCGGCGTGTGCAGCAGCGGCGGAACGCGGCTGATGACCTGATAGCCGAGAAAGGCGGCCAACGCGAATACGTAAACCGAAGCGATGAGAACAGCGGGATTCATGGGCGGTCCAGAATAGCGGAGTTAGCAGTGTTGGCGGCGCTGCGCGCCGGTTAGCGGAGTTAGCAACCGAGGTCTCAAATGGGAGACCTGGGCACCCAGGATTTCAATCAGCCGACAGCGTTTGTCACTTCGAGGAGCTTGGCAACGCGTGGATTGACCGGGCTGCCTTTGTGCGCGACGCAGGCACCGGCAAGAACTTCATCGTCGATATCGATGCTGAGTTCGCCTTTCTTCACGATGAGGCCAATGAAGTTGAGAACGTTGCGCGCGTAGAGAGCGCTGGCGTCCACCGGGCACTCGGCGGGCAGGTTCAACGGCGCCATCAGGGTCACTCCGCCCATCGTCTGCGTCAGGCCGGGGATGGTGAGTTCGCAGTTGCCACCGGCTGGTGCGGCGAGATCGACAAGCACAGAGCCGGGACGCATGGCTTGGACTGCTTCACGTCGAACGAGGCGAGGGGCGGGGCGGCCGGGCACCTGCGCAGTGGTGATGATGACGTCGGAGTGCGCAGCAGTGCGGGTGATGAGGTCGCGGCCGCGGTCCAGCGCTTCTTCAGTGAGCTCGGCCGCGTAGCCACCGCCTCCTTCTGTATTGATGCCTCCGAGGTCGACATCGAGGAACTTTGCGCCCAGCGAGCGGACCTGCTCGCCGGCGGCGGCTCGCACGTCGTAGGCCTCGACGACCGCGCCGAGTCTGCGTGCGGTTGCGATCGCCTGCAGGCCGGCAACCCCAGCGCCGATTACGAAGACGCGCGCTGGCGGAATGGTTCCGGCCGCGGTCATCAGCATCGGAAAGAGTCGCGGCAAGGCCCCGGCCGCGTTGATCACGGCCTTGTACCCAGCGACGGTCGCCATCGACGACAGCGCGTCCATAGCTTGCGCGCGGGTAATGCGCGGCACCAGCTCCATGCTGAAGAGCGTGACGTGCAGGGCGATGGCAGTTGCGAGGGTTGAAGGCGCATCGAGCGGGCGCAGGAAGCCGATGACGACGGCTCCTGACTTGAGCAGCGCCTGGTCGGACGGTCTGAGCGCGTTCACCACGGGCAGCAGGTCGGCGTCGCCGAGGATGGATGGGCGATCGCCGGTGATAGTGGCGCCTGCGGCAGTATAGGCCTCATCCGAAGCACCGGCGCCTTTGCCTGCACCGGACTCGACGACGACGTTTATGCCTTGGGCGACGAGGTTCTTGAGGCTCTCAGGTAGAAGAGCGACACGATTTTCACCAGGAACAGTTTCCTTGAGAATGCCTAGGAGCAATTTACCTCCGTGCGGGGTCGGATCGATTGGCTGCAAGGGCGAATACCACGAGCGTAAAGGCACGCCCATGGTGATTCCAAGGAAATTATTCAGCGGAGGGTTATGCAAACGGTGTGATATCGGTCACCAGGGAGGACAAAAAACTTAGGGGAGCAAACAGTGATGTCGGCCCGCGATAGTTGAGCAATCCGGCATGTCCAGCCTAGATATCGTGATCAGCCTTTTTCGCCGCGGTGTTCTCCATCCGTTCGAGGACCTTCTGCATCCTGGCAAATCCGGGATGGGAGTGGAGCTGTTCGAGACGAGGATCAGCGAGCATCTGGAAGAACCACGGGCAGCGTGCCTCCGCCGCGCTCTGCAAATCTGCAACCGCGCCTTCAGGATCTCCCAGGGCGAGACTCACAGCGGGTGTAAAAGAACTCAGAACGAAGCGCTCGCGGCTCAACCACTGCAATCTTTCCAGGATGGAGCGAGCTTCATCCGTGCGGCCGCCCTGCGCAAGCGCATAACCATACACAGCAGTGCCCAGGTCAAAATACGGCGATCGGCGGACAAGATTCTCTGCTACGGCGATTGCGCGATCCGTCTTGCCGTTGAATGCGAGGATGATGGCGCCGTAGACATTCGAGCTTTCGTGATCCGGGAAGAGCTCTAGGGCGTGTTCGGCTTGCACAAGACTCTTCGATGCCTCTCCGGAGAGGTGATAGGCCCACGCGAGGCGAGCATTGAGCCATGGTGAATAAGGATCAATGTGCAGCGCGTCGTTGATCAGTTCGATGGCTTCGAGGAAGCGATGGCGGCTGAGAGCCATCATCGAGCGGAGTCGGGTGATTGAGGTCTCGTGAGGAAGGTGGGTGCTGGTGGCGAAGGCGCGCACCGCCCCCGAAAGATCGTGATCCACATGAAAACGGATCCATCCCAACGGAGGAAGTATGGCTTCCGCGCCCTCGGCGGCGGCAGGAATAGCCTCCGCCGCCCGCCGCACCTGTTCCGCTGCCTGCCTGGGAGAGACGAAGCCGGAGAAAGTCTGGATAACGCACGCGTTGGCCAGATCGATGTGCGCCGCGTAGAGAGTCGGATCAGATCCGATCGCACGCGCAAGATGCTGAATGCCATCCTGCATGAGGTGACGCTGCAGCGTCTGCCACTCGTGATGTCCGCGCAGGAACAGTTCATAAGCTTCGCGGCGCGCCGAAGTTTCTGGTGTGCCGGGCTTCGAGCCACAGTGTTCCGAAAGAGACCAGTCGTGGGTACTGAGGCGAACGAAGAGCCGATTTGCAAGCTCCGATTCCAGCCCTGTGGCGCGTGTCTCCGACACGAGCATGTCTTCCACCCAGATCTGTGTTCCATCTGCCACTCGAATCATCTCTACCCGCAGCCGGAAGTGAGAAGGCAGCGACCGCAGAGTGCCGGCAAGCACCAGGTCCGCCTGCAGCGCTTCGCCCACCTGATGCGCAGTCAATCCGCGCGCCGACAGTGAGAAAGCGGAATCTCTTGCGAGCACATGAACGGGTGCGAATTGATCCGCTGTGAGCAACGCGATCGTTTCTTCAGCAATGGCCGGACCGAGATAGACCGGAACGTTCACGTCAACGGCAAAAGGCATGATGACCAGCCGCGGCCGTCCTTCGGGTGATTCGAACTCGCGTTTCTGCACCTCTGCGGAGAACCGGTAGCCGCGCTTGTAGACGGTTTGAATGCAGTCATCCGGGGTGAGTAACTCGCGGAGAGACGACATGCACTTCGGCACACTGTCGTCGGTGACGTGAACATCGCCCCACAAAGCCTGCTTCAGTTGCTGATGAGTTACGATCTGTCCGGCGTGTGCCAGCAGCATTTTCAGCGCTGCCAACTCCTTGGGGGGAAGATGAATAACCTCGTCACCGCGAGTGAGCGTGCCGTCGGTTTCGAGATGCAGGTTTCCAAATGTGAACGCGTGAGCAGGCAATTCCTGAGAGCTTGACGCCGAACGGGACTGAACCATCGTTTTCCTCAAAGTTTCGGACAATCTGCCTCAGGGAGCCTTTTATCTCCAAAAGGCAGGCGGCCTCCTTCGGCCATACCGGTCTGTCTGTCGAAACCAAGGGAAAGAGTAGAAACGAAAACTCCTCCCTTTTCTGATCCGTCAGTGCGACGGCAGTTCCGATTCGCGCCCAATTATCTATCCAAACTTGAGCAAACACGTGTGATAAGCGATGGGTTATCGCACGCGCAGTAGTAACTGCGGAACAGGTTACCTATCGAAGATTCGTATAGAGAAAAAGATATTCCTATTGTGCTCAGTGATATGAACATTCATCGTCCGGAGGGTGACTGGCCAAGCATACAAGAAGACGGAAGCTCGGTATTTCGACTTGATCGAGTAAGTCAGCCCCATCCTGAACTGGAAAGAATTTCTCATCGCGGCGGTCACAAACGAAGGCGGGTCGTTGAGATAGCTGGGGGTGTTCGCGCCGAAAAGCTGAAGTTCTTGTATGCGGTGCCACCGCACAAAGTTCAGAAATCTTTCAGAAGTTGGAATGCCGATCTGCGAGAGACTTCGGGGCGAGGTGACTCCGATGGCGAACGGGCAGTCATACGCACGCTGGTCTCTTGAACCTTACAGCATCGGCATGAAGCTTCGCACGCTGCGCACCCAGAAGCATCTGACGCTCTCACGGCTGGCCGTCGAGACCGGGCTTTCGACTGCACTGTTATCAAAGCTCGAAACCGATCGCATGATTCCAACGCTGCCGACCCTGGCGAATATCTGCCGGGTCTATGGTGTCGGATTGAGCTACTTCTTCCGAGACACCGCAAAACATACGCTTGCAATCACGCGGAAGGCGCACCTGGTGGGAAACGGGAGAAGCCAGGAGGCCGTAAGACAGATTCCGCTGCACGCGGTGGACGCAAATGCGCGGCTTGTTGCCCGGGTGATCGAGTATCCGCCAGGCGCGGTGACGGGAACCGGCATTTCCGTCTGTAGCGTTGTTTACGTTCTTGAAGGCAAGCTGCAACTGGACTCCGGCGGCATGCACGAAGTGCTCGAAGCGGGAGACTGCGCATACCTCGACAGCGACATGGCGATGGCATGGAGCGCCAGTGGAGGGAACCGATGCCGTGCGCTGGTGGTGACGCCGGGGAATCCGCGCGAAGCATGAGGCCGCGTCCGCGGAATTGCAGCGCTACCGTAAACCGTTGAGAGTTTGCCGGGTAGGGTTCCTGTCTGTAGGATGATGTGTTGCTCGAGGACAGCGAGATTATGCGACCAAATGTGAACTTGATGAAGTCGACCCTCACCGGGGCGCTTGGCGGCCTGCTTTTCGGAATCGATATGGTGGTCATCTCCGGAGCCATCGATTCGGTGGTGCGCCTTTATGGGCTGAACGGTTGGGAGAAGGGCATGACGATGGCCGTTTCGCCCATCGGCACGGTGATAGGCTGTTTTGCCGCCGGAGTCATCGGGCAAAGGCTGGGCTCGCGCACGGCGCTGCGCTGGGCTTCCGCGCTCTACATTCTTGCCGCATTCGGCAGCACCTTTTCCATCGGCTGGCCGATGCTGCTGACCACCCGCTGCGTGGGCGGATTGGCGATTGGCGCGGCCTCAGTGCTGGGGCCGGTCTACATCACCGAACTCGCGCCCGCCTTGTGGCGCGGCCGCCTGGTCGGCACCTTCCAGTTGAACGTGGTTCTCGGCATTGTAGTTGGCTATACCTCCAACTACCTGGTCCGCCTGGCGCATCTGGGCGGAATCGAGTGGCGCACGATGCTGGGCGTTGCCATGGTTCCGGCCGTGATCTTTTTCACGGCTCTGTTTAGCATTCCGCGCAGCCCACGCTGGTCGGCGTCGAAGAACCGGATTGATGAGGCGCTGGCCGTGCTGAAGCTGATGGGCGATCCGGATCCCGAAGCGGAGCTGGCCGAAATCCAGGCGGCGATCCAGTCCGAGCACGCCGTCGCGCACGAACCGGTCTTCCGCTGGAAGTACCGTTTCCCGCTGTTTCTGGCCATCACTATTGGCGCTTTCAACCAGTTGACCGGTATCAACGCAGTGCTGTTCTATCAGGGCACCATTTTCAGGGCCGCGGGCTTCAGCCAGCTTTCCGGCGATTTGCAGGCCATCGCCATCGGCGTCACCAATCTGATCTTCACCCTGGTCGGCATGTCTTTGATAGATCGCTTCGGCCGCAAGAGTCTTTTGATCGTCGGCGCCGCGGGCACATCCGCATGCCTTGCCGGCGTGGCCTGGATTTTCAACACCAATAGCCATCAGTCGGTGCTGCTTGGCCTGTTGGCCGGTTTTGTGGCCTTCTTTGCCCTTTCGCAGGGCGCGGTGATCTGGGTCTACCTGGGCGAGGTGTTTCCCACCTCGGTGCGCTCCAAGGGCCAAGGCGTAGGCTCGGCGAGCCACTGGATTCTCAACACCATCATCACCCTCGTCTTCCCGGTGCTGGTGTTGAGGTTCGGCCAGGGGACGCCGTTCGTCTTCTTCGCCTGCGCCACGCTGGTGCAGTTGGTGGTGGTGATCCTGTTCTACCCGGAGACCAAGGGCCAAACGCTGGAGGCGCTGCAGCGGAAGCTGGTGATGACGGATTAGGCTGCGCCGGGCCCATGGCTCAGTCGGGATCCTTCTTGCAGTTAGGACAATCCGTCCTCCGTGACCTGTATCACGACTCGTAGAAAGCAATCGGATGAATATGTAAATGTGGGACGCTGGGCATGCGGATTTGCCTAGTCCTGCTGAATCGCCGTTCCAACGAGGTCAGCCATGGATCAGGTCGCGAATCCGATTTCGGACCAGGTGAGGGAAGTGGTGGAGGCAGTGGTCGAGGCACTTCGGGTTCCCGAGCCGGAAGTGCCTTCGCCCTCCGCGGCATCAAGTTCATTTGAGGCCGAGGCGCTCCGTGCGGAGATCCTCCGCGCGGGGCGAAAGCTGTGGGAGCGGCAGTACGTCGATGGCAACGGCGGCAACATCAGTTGCCGGCTGGGCAGGAACTACGTGTTGTGCACGCCCACGATGATGAGCAAGCGCGACATGGAGCCGGCGGATATCTGCCTCTCGGATCTCGACGGCAACATCGTAGCGGGGGATCGAGAGCGCACCAGCGAACTGCTGCTACACCTCGAAATCTATCGCGCCAATCCCCGCGCACGGGCCGTGGTGCACTGCCATCCGCCCTATGCCATGGCGTTTTCGCTCACCGGGACGACACCGCCAGTCGGGCTGGTTTCGGAATACGAGATATTTATCGGCCCGGCGGCGCTGGCAAGCTACGAGACTCCCGGTACGCAGGCGTTTGCAAAGACTGTGCTGCCGTTTGTGCAGAATCACAATGCCATCCTGCTGGCGAACCACGGCGTGGTGTGCTGGTCGGATACGGTGACACATGCCGAGTGGCTGACCGAGATCCTGGAGTCGTACTGCAAGACCTGCGTGATTGCGAAGCAGATCGGGAAACCGCTCACGTATATCCCCGAGGAGAAGATCAGGGAGATCCTGGTGTTGAAGCGGAAACTCGGATTCCCGGATGCGCGCATGGCGCCGCTGCCTCCGCCGGAAGACTCCGCGACGGCCTCAAATCCTGAGCTCGAACGGTTGGTTCGACAAGTCTTATCCCGGATGGAAGAGCGTCCTTAGCGTGTCCTTAGCATGCCCGGAAACGGGAAAATGCAGGAACATGTTATACTTAGCTTGCGCTCAGTGATTTGGTCGTGAGCGGCGGCTTTCCCATTTGTCGGCAAGTCAGCCTGGCACAGTTTCCCCCAAGCCCCTACAGCGTGACCACGCAGGTTCTCCATATGGCTGGAGTGTGTTCTTCAGCACGAATGAGGAGCGTGGTGCTGGCCGGCGTTAGCCAGGCTGGCGGTACTGATAGCGTGTGGCAGATCCGGGCCGCGAGCAAATCCTCAATGGAAATGCCGCTGGCCAGTCCCAGGGACGTGTTTGGTTCACCCTTACGCATATTTTGAAGAGCAGGCGCGCGCCTCAAGAATATTTGTGTGCGCACCTCCAGATCCGGTTCCGATTGCAGGCCCCAGGGAAGACGGGCTCCGGAATCGAAGAAAAGAATAGATTTTGAATACACAATTCTCGCAGTTCAATCTTTCGGTCGCCCTGATGGCGCGGCTGGATGCCAATAACTTTGTAACCCCCACCCCGGTGCAGGCACAGGCTATTTCCCCCGCCCTGGAAGGCCGCGATGTTCTGGCTACAGCACAGACCGGGACGGGCAAGACGCTCAGCTTTCTCATCCCGATCATTGAGTCGCTCGAAAAGAGTGAAACGAAGCGCGGCGGAGCGCAGGCCCTGATCCTGCTGCCCACGCGCGAGCTCGCGATGCAGGTTGAGACTGCCTATCGCAAAATCCGCACGAGCTCCTCACAGACGTCGGCCCTGGTGGTCGGCGGACTTTCGGAAGGCGCGCAACTCGATGCCATCCGGCGCGGTCCAAGCCTGATTGTCGCCACTCCGGGACGCCTTGAGGACTTCCTCAAGCGCAAGCTGGTGCGGCTCGACCAGGTCAGAATCCTGGTGCTGGACGAAGTGGATCGCATGCTCGACATGGGATTCCAACCGGCCATCGCGCGCATTGCAGCAATGCTTCCTCAGGTGCGGCAGACTCTTTGCTACTCCGCTACGCTGGAAGGCGCAGTGAAGGAAGTCGCGGGCAAATACCTCAGGAATCCGGTGCGGATCGAGATCGGCTCGGTTCTGAAGCCAGCGGAAAATGTGGAGTTGCGCACCTTTGAGGTGGAGCAGAGCAACAAACATGAGCTTTTGGAGCACCTTTTGAGCGCAGAAAAGGGCAGTTTTCTGGTCTTTGTCCGCACGAAGCACGGTGCGGATCGCGTGGCGCGGCGCCTGGTGCGCTCCGGCTGGTCAGCGACGCAGATTCACGGCGATCGCTCGCAGTCGCAGCGGAACTCTGCTTTGCGTAGCTTTTCGGAAGGACGTCATCGGGTACTGGTGGCCACTGACGTGGCTGCACGCGGTATCGATGTGGCGCACGTGGCCCACGTGGTCAACTACGACCTGCCCAAGCTGGCCGAAGACTTTGTCCATCGCGTTGGCCGCACGGGCCGGGCTTCGGCCAAGGGAGTAGCTTCGACTTTCGCGGGACCTTCGGAACGCGGCGAACTGAAGAAGATCGAGCGGACCCTGTCGATCCAGATGAAGCGCTTCCGTGTGCGTTCGGTAGAAGAAAACGCGGCCTGAAAGGCAGCTATCTGATTTCAGGGATTTGAGTGTGTTTCATAAATAGCTACTCATCTGGGCTTTAATCCATAAGGGGTTAACACCCTTCTCTCTCCTGGTTATCTCGGCACGACTGAAGTCGTGCCCTGATACCAAGCAGGTCTTTATGGCACTAGCTAGCCACCCCGAACTGGAATGAACGGTTCGAGGTGGTTTTTGTTTCAGGAGGGATTGCAACGGCGGTCATTGGTATAGCTGCGGATTCCGTATGATGTTGTCGTTGTCCACAAGAAGGTGATGATGCGCGCTTCGAAATTCTTTCTGCCGGCTGTCCTTTTATTGCCCGCTTTGTTTGGTTCACATTCGTTTGCGCAGAGCCCTCCGGCACCGGGCCACAGTACGCCACCCAAAGCATCATCGGCCGCGCCCGCCAATGCGATGAGCGATGCGGAGAAGGCTGAGATGGCCGAGCGGGTTCGTGGCGAAGCTTTGCATGCTTGGAACGGGTACAAGAAATATGCCTGGGGACACGATGCACTGAAGCCGCTGAGCCAGAAGCCATTCGACTGGTACGGGGAGGGTCATAGTTTGTTGATGACTCCGGTCGATGCGCTGGACACGTTCACACTGATGGGGCTGAAGACGCAGGCCGATGAAGCGCGGCAGCTTATCGATACGCGGCTGAATTTCGATCATGACATCTACGTCAAGGACTTCGAGATCACAATTCGATTGCTTGGCAGCCTCATCTCCAGCTATGAGCTGACCGGTGACAATCGATTACTGGAACTGGCCGACGATCTGGGACGCCGCATGATGCCGATGTTCGACTCGCCCACCGGCATGCCGTATGAATACGTCAATCTGCACACGGGCGCTGTCCGCGGGACACGCAGCAACCCGGCGGAGATCGGCTCACTCCTGATCGAATACGGCATGCTGGCGCGGCACACCGGCAAGCAGGCGTACTACGACAAGGCCAAGCGCGCGGTTGTCGAGCTGTACAAGAGACGCTCGCCGATTGGCTTGGTTGGATCTGAGATCGACGTGGAAACAGGGAAATGGACCAACCCGACGGCGGGGATCATGGGCGGAATCGATTCCTATTACGAGTACCTGCTGAAGGCCTCGATTCTCTTCGGCGACAAAGACTGCGCGCGCATGTGGCAGGAAAGCGCCAGGGCTATCGACAAGTATCTGTCAGACGAGCAGCCCAGCGGTCTGTGGTATGGCCAGGCGGATATGAACAGCGGGCAGCGCACGCACACCTACTATGGCGCGCTCGATGCGTTCTTTCCCGCCGTGCTGGCGCTCGGCGACGACCTCCATCGCGCGGAGCAACTGCAGGAATCGAGTTTCAGGATGTGGAATGCGGCAGGCATTGAGCCGGAGCAATTCGATTATGTGAAGATGCAGATCACGAGCCCGAACTACGAGTTGCGCCCGGAGATTATCGAGTCGACCTACTACCTCTACCACTACACGCACGACCCCAGGTATCTCGCGATGGGAGTGACCTATTTCAACGGGCTGGTGAAATACTGCCGCACCGGTGACGCGTATGCCGCACTGGCAGACGTGCGCACGAAGCAGAAGAGCGACTCAATGGAGAGCTTCTTCTTTGCAGAGACGTTGAAGTATCTCTATCTGCTGTTTGCGCCGGAATCCACCCTCGATTTCAATTCGGTCATCTTCAACACCGAGGCTCATCCGATGAAGCGGAGCCTTGAACTGCAATAGAAATCAAACAACGCCTTAGACCTGCGCTTCGGCGGCCGGATCGTGTGCGGAAGTGGCTTCCCCATCCAGATGCATGTGGAAGAATGCGGCGATGCGCCGACGTGCGTCCATTGCAGCGGGCTCGTTGTATGCAATCCCGGCATAGCGCAATAGCTTGAACCAGAATTGCTCCTTGTTGTTCATGAAGGAGTGCCCGGCGTCGGGATACTCTTTGACGTCGTGGGGCACGAGTGCGCGTTGGAGAGCGCGCTCAAGCTCATCGGCAACGCCTTGCTCCCAGCGGCTCTTTCCGCCGTAACTGCCGACGACGGGGCAGGCTGTCTTCAGGAAGTCGTCCACATCGGGCGGGAGTTTTCCGCCATAGTTGATACTGGCGGCCGAAAAACCATGGCCTGAAACCAGCAAAAGGACGAATCCGCCTCCCATGCAGAAGCCGATAACACCGATCTTCCCGGTGCATCCGGGTTGGGCGGAGAGCCAGGCGCGGCAGGTTTCAACGTCATCAAAAGCGGGTCCGGTGCGGGCCATCAGATCGCGGGCGATCGCGCGAATGCAGCGAAGCATTCCTCCGAGATAGTAGAGGTCGACAGCCAGCGCCAGGAAGCCGGCCTGGGCCAGCCAATCTGCCTGGTTGCGGTTGTCCTGGCTCATGCCTCCAACATCATGCAGAACGATTACGCCGGGGTGAGGCCCCGGGGTTGCAGGAGTAGCCAGGTAACAGGACATTTGCCCGCGTTGCGTGGAAATGACGACATTCGGCATGGTTTTTCTTCCGGAATTGCGCAGCAATTCAGCCTTTGACGCGCCGATTCTACTCCGGAGGCGGTAATTCTCAATGTGACGGCAGGCCTCAAAGCGTTTGCCGGAAGGTGGGTCGAGAGTTTGAAACGTGTTCGCCATCCCGGCGCGGAGCACATTTCGTTGACTCTACGGGGTGATTCGGTTATTCTAGAGTCCTTGTGCGGTGTTGCGCCTGGGGTCTGTCTATGGGCCCTCAACGATGGCTTCAAGTCGAAGAGGCGATGTAGGTTAGCCCGGACCCGGCCGATTGAACTCCAATTGCGGATTCAGCCGGAACAGGCACCTTCTGCGAGGGTTGGAAGTTGACTCCGGCAGAGTCAGGAGCCCCACGGCGGGCGAACTCCGCAGTCCTCACCCGAACAGGATTGTTTGGAAGTGGGCGGAATTAGTATCCATGCGCGGATGCCATGGGTTCAAGGCGGTTTGCGCCGCAGTTTTTGTGTTTAGAGGGCAGGAGAGAGATGAGTACGTTTGTTCCGAGCGGCAAGGATATTGACCGCAAATGGTATGTGGTAGACGCCAGCGGTCAAACCCTGGGCCGGCTGGCGACCAAAGCTGCCGATGTGCTGAGCGGCAAGCTGAATCCTAAGTACGTGCCGTACATCGACATGGGCGACCACGTGATCGTGATCAATGCCGAGAAGGTTCGCCTGACGGGCTTGAAGAGCCAGAAGAAGGTTTATCGCCGTTATACGGGTTTTCCCGGCGGTCTGCGCGAAGAGGAGTTTACGCGCCTGCTCGCCCGCAAGCCGGAGAAGATACTGGAAGAGGCGATCAAGGGCATGCTGCCGAAGAGCAAACTCGGCCGCGCCATGGGTTCCAAGCTGAAGGTTTATCGCGGCGACAAGCATCCCCACCAGGCGCAGCAGCCGGTGGCTTTGGAAGTCGCATAAAAGCAGATTTCAGCTGTCAGTTTCCAGTTTTGGATTGCTGGAACGGGCGGCTGAGGCAAAGAAGATCGGGTTTGGGTAGAACAAGCTGAAGGCTGACAGCTAAAAGCTAAGAGGATTGAATGGCAGATTTGGTTCAGTATTACGGGACGGGACGCCGCAAGTCGGCGATTGCCCGCGTTTTTCTGCGTCCGGGCACCGGTGAGTGGAAGGTGAACGGCAAGCCCTTCGAAGAGTACTTCGTGACCGAGCAGCAGCGCGTTGCCGCCAAGAAGACCCTGGTTGTGACCGAGCTGGCCTCGAGTTTCGACGTGGTGACTACGGTGAGCAGCGGTGGTGTGGCTTCGCAGGCGGACGCAGTGAAGATGGGCATTGCCCGTGCACTGATCCAGTTCAATCCCGAGTTGCGGAAGGCGCTCAAGGCCGAAGGCCTGCTGACTCGCGACGCTCGCGTCAAGGAGCGCAAGAAGTACGGTCAGAAGGGCGCACGCAAGCGGTTCCAGTTCAGCAAGCGCTAGGCGCTTGCAGTGGACAGTGAGCAGTGCACAGTGGACGGTTGGTCTTAGTTGATACGGTCCGCTCTGGCAAATCAATGCTGGTCACTGTTCACTGACACTGAAAGCCAGGTAGTCAAATCTCCCGCATAAGCGGGTTCAATTCGGGCAAGACGAAGGTTAGCCCGGATGCAATCCACGAAGGAGGCCAATGGCCACGATCACAATGAAGGAGCTGCTCGAAGCGGGTGTTCACTTCGGGCATCAGACGAAGCGCTGGAATCCGAAGATGAAGGAATACATCTTTGGCGAGCGCAACGGGATTTATATCATCGACCTGCAGAAGACGCTGAAGCTCTTCAAGGATGCGTCTAAGTTTGTCACTGAGCTGTGCTCGAGCGGCAAGACGATTCTGTTCGTCGGCACCAAGCGCCAGGCACAGGATGCGGTCGCCGAAGAGGCTGGACGCGCAGGCATGCCGTATGTGAACCAGCGCTGGCTGGGCGGACTGCTGACCAACTGGGTGACGGTGCAGAAGTCGGTGAAGCGCCTTCAGGAATTGGATGAGATGGCTGTTGATGGCCGGTACGAGCTGCTGACCAAGAAGGAAGTGATCAGACTGGAGCGGGAGCGCAAGCACCTGCAGGCGAACCTGGCCGGTATCAAGAATATGAAGCGGCTGCCCGATGCGCTGTTCATCGTCGACTCGAACAACGAGGCGATTGCGGTGAAGGAAGCGCGCAAGCTGGGCATTCCGGTGGTGGCCGTGGTGGATACGAACTGCGACCCGACCGTGGTGGATTACGTGATCCCAGGCAACGACGACGCGCTGCGCGCGATCCGGCTGTTCACCTCGAAGATCGCCGACTCGGCGGCCGAGGGCGTGAACCTGGTAGGCGACAAGGCGTTCGCTGCGGAAGAGGCTCCGGTGACCGAGACTGAAATTGCTGCGGCTGTTGAGGCATCGTCGACGGAGACCGAGGACGTTGATTTTGACGCGGCGCTGGGCGGCGGAGTTCGCAAGGCCCCGGCGGCTGAATCGGCGCTGGACGAAGAGGAAGTGGCCGAGCGCGCCCTGTAAGTTCCTAAGCAGACCGGAACAAGCGTGGCCGCGCAGTCTGGTTGCCACGCTTTTTCTTTGACACCTGAGGTGCGGCCGACTGCACCTGCGGTGCGTGAGGTTCCAGGCGGTTCTGTTCGATGCAAAACGGCTGTGGCCGGCCGGTATGTAGGTTAAACGGGAAGGAAGCGAGATGACTGTGGCAGAGAAGATAGATGCAAAGCTGGTAAAGGATCTCCGGGAGAAGTCCGGCGCGCCCATGGGCGACTGCCTGAAGGCCTTGCAGGAGACTAAGGGAAATATTGAAGATGCATTCGTGGTGCTGCGCAAGCGCGGCATGGCCTCGGCGCAGAAGAAGGCTGCCCGGACGACGAATGAGGGCGCCGTGGGAACGTACATCCATGCCGGCGGCAAGATAGGCGTGATGGTGGAAGTGAACTGCGAGAGCGACTTCGTGGCGCGTACCGAGGACTTCCAGGAGCTGCTCAAGGACATCGCGATGCACATTGCGGCGAGCGATCCGCGCTACGTGAAGCCGGAGGACGTGACGCCCGAGGACCTGGGGCGCGAGAAGGAGATCTATCGCGCGCAGGCCGCCGCAACCGGCAAGCCCGCACCGGTGATCGAGAAGATCGTCGACGGCAAGATGGCGAAGTTCTACGAAGAGGTTTGCCTGCTGGAGCAACCGTTCATCAAGGACCAGGCTGTGAGCATCAAGGAACTGATTGCGCAGAAGGTGGGCAAGCTCGGCGAGAATATCACCGTGCGGCGCTTCGCGCGCTTCAAGGTGGGCGCGCAGGAGTGGACAGTCGCCCAGACCAAGGCCGTGGAAACGGCAGAGTAATCCAGAGATTCATCCCCTGGTGGGTGGATGCAGCAAGTGGCGAAGGCCCGGAGCGAAAGCTCCGGGCCTTTGTTCTTGGTGCGCCCGGCATCGGCGCACTTTTTCGGGTGCAAGTCCCGTCACAAGCTGGTCACGGCGAGTAAAGTGAAACGCAACTGCATGAGGGCGACCGAGTGTTGGGAGGAAGCGTGGAGCGAAGTTGCGGGCCGATGAACAAGAACCGGATAGAAGGCGCCTCTATCAAGGAGCACAGGGTTAACCTCAGCTTCTCGAACCGCCCGGTGCGGACCCGCATGCCGGGTGGTGGGGGAGGGGAGAGCAAAACATCGGTCCCCCTATCCCGATTGGTGGAAGGGAGAGCAGGTCATCGAGCGTCTCCGACCTGTGGGAGCGGAGATGCCACAGAAGGGATAGCTCCGAAGCGGCGTTCGCGGTGGCGGAATTCGTTGACAGCGGATTCGAGATCCTGCGCGTCGAAGTCGGGCCACATGCGGCCGGTGAAGACGAGTTCTGCGTAGGCGGATTCCCAGAGGAGATAGTCGGAGAGGCGCTTTTCGCCGCCGGTGCGGATGAGCAGGTCGACTTCGCCGCAGTCGGAAGTGAGCGCCTGGGTCATGATGGCGCGCATCTGGTCGGCGGTGAGCGGCGTGCTAAGCGAGGGATCGACTGCGGTGGCTGCGGCGCTGGCGATGGCGCTGCGCGAAGAGTAATCGATGGCAATGCGCAGATGGAGCATTTGTCCCGAAGCGGTAGCGAATTCGGTGTGCTCGATCTCGCGCAGCAGCGGCTTCGGAATGCGGTCGCGCCGGCCGATAACCTCCAGCCGCACACCCTGCTGGCGAAGGCGCTCGCACTCGAGGCGGAGGAAAGCGCGGATGATCCAGAAGATGCTCTGCACCTCCTGCGCGGGGCGCGCCCAGTTGTCGGATGAGAATGCGTAGAGCGTCAGAACACGAATGCCGAGGGCGGGTGCGTGCTCAACGACGCGGCGAACAGCGGCCACGCCTTCGCGGTGACCGGCAACGCGTGGCAAGCCGCGGCGATTAGCCCAGCGGCCGTTGCCGTCCATGATGATTGCGACGTGGAGTCCGGATCGTGATGTGCTTTGCATCGTAAAGTATCCTTGGATATTCGTAGATTTGTCTCTTGTTCCTGCGTTTCACCTTTGCAATGCAAAGTAGACGGGCAGATCCTCTTCAGGCTTGCGACGGGGTCAGGTGCTGCAGCAGGGTCGCGGCTGCGGCATCCGGTTTCGCTCCGTTTGCGGCATCGCGGACGACTTGCTCCAGTGTTGTGAGGTATTCAAGGTAGCGCTTGCGGCCGGATGTGGTGATGCGGCAGACGGTCTGCGGCCGGTTGTGGTCGTGGCCCCGCATGATCTCAACCATTTTGGCGCGCTCGAGAACGCTTAGGTGGCGGCTGAGGTTGCCGTCAGTCAGCGCGCAAAGCTGCTTGAGGTCATTGAAGGTGAGGCCTTTGGGATTGGTGATGAGCGAGGTAAGCACGCTGAGGCGCGCGCGTTCGTGGATAACGCGGTCGAGGCCTTCGTAGGCGAAGCGGCCTTCGCTGGCGGATTGCTTAGGCATCCTGATCCTCCTTCGATCCCCAGAGGAGAACCGCGGCGACCAGCAGCTGGCCAACGCCATAGGCAATGCCCATAGTCCAGGGAGTGAGCGCGCGCGTATCGCCGAGCCCGATACAGGCGAGTCCGGTGAGCAGGTACCACGAGCCGGCGACCGCCATCGGTTTTGGCAGAAATCGGCAGGAGGCGAAGACGCCGAGGCTGAAGGTGATTTGCCAAAAGCCGGGAAGCATCCACGTGCAAGCGGGAACGAAGCGAATGAGAACGATTGAGATGAGCGCGCCGGCGCCAACCGATGGAAGAAACTGTTCGACGGCCATGAGAATCATTTCGTCGGCCAGGCCGGAGTGGATGCGGCGCGTGCGGGTGAACGTCTGCATTCCGATGAGCGTGGCGGAGACGATGGCGGTAGTGACCCAGATGCGAAGGTAGTTGCCGATCTGATTGGATGGATCGGGCAGCAGGAAGTATTGCGTGACGGCCGCGATCATCGCGAAGACGCCGGTGGCTGCGAGGGTTGCCGCGCCATATCCGCGGAATTCGGTGGTGCGGGCAACCTGCCGGCGGATGCTGGTGATATCGCCGAGCGCCTTGTCGAGGGGGTGCATTGGGAAGCCCATCAGAGACTCACTTTACGATGCAAAGTATCGCATCGCCGGTTGCTTGTCAAGTTGCGATGCAGGTTCAGGAGCCGGAAGAGTCAACCCGCAGAGTCCTAAGTCGGTAGAGCGGTGCGGGTTGCGCGGGGTTACGAAGGAGTCGCCGGGGAGCAGAAGGGGGCGAATGCGTTATGATTTGCGCGTGAAAAAACCCATTGTTGTATTTGCAGTTTCTTTAGTTTTCGCCGCGATTTCAATAGACCAAGCCAAAGCGCAGCCGGATACCAGCGCTGCCAAAACCGCAAAAACCGGGCAAAGCGCCGCCGCACTGGTGAACGGGTATGAGCCAATGTGGTGGAAGGAAGCCGTGGTGTACCAGATTTATCCGCGGAGCTTTCAGGACTCGAACGGGGATGGAATCGGCGACCTGAACGGGATCACCGAGCATCTCGATTACCTGAAGAAGCTGGGCGTGAATGTGATCTGGCTATCTCCGCATTACGACTCGCCAAATGCCGACAATGGGTATGACATTCGCGACTACCGCAAGGTGATGAAGGAGTTCGGCACAATGGCCGACTTCGATCGCATGCTGGCGGCGATCAAGGCGCGGCAAATGCGGTTGATCGTCGATCTCGTGGTAAACCACACGTCGGACGAGGATCACTGGTTTGTGGAATCGCGGTCGGCTCGCGACAATCGGTATCGCGATTACTACATCTGGCGGGATGGGAAGCCAAATCCGGCCGATCCGGCGCATCCGCTGCCGCCGAACAACTATCCAAGCTACTTTTCCGGATCGGCGTGGCAGTGGGACGACGCGACGAAGATGTATTACCTGCACCTTTTCGCAGTGAAGCAGCCCGATCTGAACTGGGACAATCCCAAGGTGCGCGAGGATGTGTTCTCCATTATGAAGTTCTGGCTCGACAAAGGCGTGGATGGATTCCGGATGGACGTTATTCCGCTGATCTCGAAGCAACCGGGGTTGCCGGACCTGACGCCGGAACAGTTGAGCGATCCCTCGCGGCTGTGGGCGAACGGGCCGCATCGCGATGAGTATCTGCAGCAGATGAATCGCGAGGTGCTGTCGAAGTACGACGTGATGACGGTGGGCGAGGCGATCGGGATTACGCTCGAGGAGGAGCCGCAGATCATCGACGAGCGGCGGCACGAGCTGAACACGGTATTCAACTTCGACGCGGTTCGTATCAATCGCGGCGATTTCTACAGCGAGAAGAAGTGGACTCTGCCGGATTTGAAGGCGATCTACGATCACCACGCGACGGTGTTGGGGAAGACGGATTGGGACACGGTGTTTCTGTCGAATCACGACAATCCGCGGCTGGTATCGAACTTCGGCGACACGTCGACGCCGGAGTTCCGGGTGCGCTCGGCCAAGCTCATCGAGACAATGCTGATGACGCTGCGGGGAACGCCGTTTATCTACGAGGGCGATGAGCTTGGGATGACAAATTTTCCCTTCAATCGCCTCGACCAGTTCAACGATATCGAGGTAAAGAACGCGTACAAGGAGAAGGTGGTCACGGGCAAGATGACGGAGGCGGAGTTTATCGCCGAGTCGCAGCGCTTTGGCCGCGATAACTCTCGTACGCCGATGCAGTGGAACGGTGCGCCGAATGCGGGCTTCACGACGGCGGCGGCAAAGCCGTGGTTGGCGGTGAATCCGAATTACCCGGAGATCAACGCAGCGAAGGAGCAGGCGGATCCGGCGTCGGTGCTGCACTACACGCAGAAGGCGATTGCGCTGCATCATGCTCACCTTGCGTTTGTGTACGGCGACTATAAGGATCTCGATCCGGTGAACGAGCAGGTGTATGCCTACACGCGGACTCTGACCTTGCCGGGGAAGCCGGACCAACGGTTCTTGGTGGTGCTGAACTTTGGCGAAAAGCCGGTGGAGTATGCGTTGCCCGAGGGCATTACGGCAGGCAAGCTGGTGCTGGCCAATGTGCCGGGCACGCCGCAGGCGGGCGGCACGACGCTGAAGCTGGGCGCGTGGGATGCGCGCGTGTACACGTACTGATGCGGCGGGCCAGGGCTCGATTGGGAGCCTGGCCTGCGCATTTCGGATTCTGGTGCGATCCCACCTAAGAATGGGTTCAGCGGGGTGGTTAGGTTTGTGGGACCGATTGCGCCGAGGCCTTTTGTCGTTCGGAAACAAAATGCTTGTCAGGGAAACTCTCTGCGCGTTCTAGTATTATCAGCCGTTCCGTTCTCTTTGAACGACGTCAACAAGAGGAGTTTGTGTGCGCCGATGACCAACTCTTGGTTTCCTATATTCTCCTTCACGGGTTCTTGTTTCATTGGCATCTGCCGGTCTGTGCCACTACTTTGCATTCTGGCGGCCCCGGTACTGTTTCTCCTCGGCTGTGGATCCAGCACCAGCACAAGCACTGGAGGATCTAATCCCCTTGTCATTGCGACGACTTCGCTGCCGAACGGCCAGGTGGGAACCGCATACAGCGCCACACTCATGGCAAGCGGAGGAACGACGCCCTACAGTTGGTCCTTGACTTCGGGCACACTTCCCAGCGGTTTGTCGCTTAACTCCTCCACAGGCGTCATCAGCGGCACACCCTCCGCAACCGCCAACGGCACTGCGCTCACGTTCACGGTGAAAGATTCCAGTAGCCCGGTTCAGACGAAGAACGTCAATCTGACGCTCTCAGTTTCTCCATCCACAATTACCGTATCGGTTTCACCCGCACAGGTTGGTATCACAATCACGCAAGCCCTCAACGTGACCGCGACAACGAATGACAGCGCCGGCGTGAACTGGTCAGCCAGTGGAACCGGGTGCACCGGAGCGGCGTGCGGCACATTCTCCGTAAACAAATCCCTTACGGGAGTGGCAGTCACCTACACGGCGCCGAGCACAGGAGGCGTCTACACCATTACCGGCTCGAGTGTGACCCAGACCTCCGTGTTCGCGACCGTCACCGTGGCTGTTACTGACCTTGCGGGCGTGACTACGTATCACAACAACAACCTCCGCAATGGAGCGAACACACAGGAGTACCTGCTGAACTCCACGAATGTCACGGCCTCGACGTTTGGCAGGCTCTTCTCCTGTGCTGTCGACGAATCGATCTACGCGCAGCCTCTCTGGGTTCCGAATCTCACGGTCGGTCAAGCAAAGCACAACGTTGTATTTGTTGCCACACAGAACGACAGCCTTTATGCCTTCGATGCGGACAGCCCCGGCTCGCCGTGTACCCCGCTATGGCACGCCAATCTACTGGATTCGGCACATGGCGGCACTTCCGGCGAGACTGCAGTGCTCTCAGGACTCCCTGGCTATCTCGTCGGCGGCGGTGGCGGAGACATTCAGCCGCTCGTCGGCGTCACCGGAACGCCGGTCATCGACCTGACCACCAACACTGTGTACCTTGTCTCGAAATCAGTGATTGCGTCGACTCCAACTTTCTTCCAGCGCCTGCATGCAATCGATCTCGCGACAGGGAACGAGAAGTTCTCCGGTCCCGTCGACATTGCGGCCACCTACCCGGGCAACGGAGACGGCGGCACATCCACCACATTCGTAGCGCAGATGCAGAATCAACGATGCGGTCTTGCGCTTGCGAACGGGATCGTCTACGTAGCCTGGGCTTCTCACGAGGACACTACGCCCTACTATGGCTGGGTCGTCGGCTATAACGCGAGCAATCTGTCCCCGACATATGTCTTCAACGATGACCCGAATTATCCATCGTCTCCGATCATTGGTGCCGCCGGACAGGGAGGCATTTGGATGAGTGGGGGCGGGCCTGCAGTCGATTCTTCCGGCAATCTCTATCTTATTACCGGCAATGGGAGCTTTGACCCCACCACCTCCAACTATGGTGATTCGTTTTTGCAGTTGAGCGGAAGCCTCAATGTCAGTCAGTATTTCACGCCATCCGATCAGCAGACTGACTACCAGAACGACAACGATTTTGGCTCAGGCGGCGCCGCAGTTCTCATCGATCTACCTCCGAACGGCAGCAATCCCACGCACCTCGTCGTCGGTGGTGGGAAAGATGGAACGCTCTATGTTCTGAATCGCGACGCGATGGGCGGCTACGGCGACCCCAATGCATGGCAGATAGTTAACGCTGGCAATGGAATCTATAGCACCGCCGCATTCTGGAATTACAACCTCTATTTAGCCTCATCGCTCGCCCCGCTGCGGGCATATTCACTAAGTCCAAGCACCGCCACGCTCACACAGTTGTCCAGTGCTTCGTCTGAGTCGTTTGGCTTTCTCGCTCCAACGCCGTCAGTCTCCTCTATGCCCGACAACAGCAACGGCAT
>Ga0326728_10005357_pt1 | contig 36172 bp, 30 predicted proteins | sample MB3enrmetagenome_FD_207602 | JGI IMG/M metagenome (GOLD analysis project Ga0326728, IMG submission 207602) | Lab enriched peat soil microbial communities from McLean, Ithaca, NY, United States - MB31MN | ecosystem: Environmental > Terrestrial > Soil > Wetlands > Peat | place: USA: New York...
CCGGAAACTGACCGGATTAAAATCGGAATCCCTGCCCGGATTCATCCCGGAATCGTGACCGGATTAATTTCGGAATGCTGACCGGATCAATTCCGGAATCGCGCCCGCCTTGCCCCGGAATCCGCACGCGGAGGAAGACCCGCTAGAATGTCACCGCTTTCTGATGGTCTGCCCCGAACTTACCCGGTTGGGAATCGTTCCGCTGCACATCCGCAAGAGCTCGCGAATCGAAATGCAAGAGGAGGCTGAGAATCGGCTGCTCGCCGATACTGGCTTCGAGGCAGTGGCGGCTAATACGCTCTTTCCCAGGGCGCGTACCGAGGCCCTGGAGGATGCCTACCGCCTTCAAGCCGAAAAGTTCGGTTTCCGCGCCAAACCCGTGGCGCTAGAAGTCCGGTAGGACCTCTATCCCACTTTTTTTCACTAGCACATCCGCTCCACCGCGCAAGAGCAGACGAGCGGCGTAGCAAAGATTTCTGCATTACGTCCGCCCCGAGGGTTTCCTTGCTACTTTTTGTGTGGCGTGGTCGGCCGGACCACAAACTGGAAAATCTTGTAGCCGTTCGTAAAAAGTTCCGTTTCGAAATGCCAGTTCCCTTTGTTCGCTCTTTCGACCACGAGTTCCGCCTCCGCTATATTTGCCACATTTCTTGCTGCATGTACCTTAAAGATGTCAGAGCCTCTTGAGAAAGGCTCATTGCTTTCCACAGCAGTGAAAAAGTCTTTGGCGAACGAGGGTGATACTATTGTGTATTGGATTTGGTATTGGGAATCTTCGAGATCACTCTCCTCGGGGTCACGGGAAATCTTATTGAAAACAATAGCTGCACAGGGGAGTACGTGGCGTTCCACGTACCGCCGAAGTGCAGATTCATAGGAGGCAGCGTATTTTGGGGCAAGTTGGTGGACGGTTCTACATGACAGCGGAAAAGCAATGGACTCGTCGGTGAACCGATTACCCTGAAAAATGAAGTCAGCGGCGATTTCGTTGGCTTCCTTCTCCAAACGCAGCTTGGTCCACCAACCCAGCGTTTCATCCGTGTCGAGGAACAGTTTTTCTCGATGCTCAGGCAGGACAAAATGGCCAATCTCGTGGAAGACACTAAACCGGCACCGCTTCGGCCCAAGAGTGGAATGAGTTACGACTACTTTATCGTTGAGGCTCAATGCTGCACGAAGCTTGCTAGGAAGGTCGGGAACTTTCTGCAGGAAGTCCATCTCTTGGGCAAAGTCAAAGCTCAACTGCTGGAGGTTCAGGAATCCAAGCAGCTTGCTCTCATCGGTTGGAAGCCGATCGCGCGTGCCGGTCTCCTCCAATAGAGTTTCGACGATTTCTCCTGCCGGCAGGTCCTCCGGCGGTCTATTGCTGATGCGAAGTTTCTGCAAGTTTCTGCTTGATCCTTTTCGCGATAGCTTCCTTGACGTCCTCGTCGACGCCGCGCTCGGCATGGGTGGCAATTGTCTCTCGTCCCTTCCAATCAGCGTCGCGGACTGATCTGAGCCATTCGCGCGCCCTTTCAGTGGGTCCACTGCTTGTCATAAGAAAGTATGAGACAGGAACACCGTAAAAATTCGCTAGCCTTTCGAGTACTTTGCCTCTTGGCGCATTAGACTGGTTTTCGAGGGTGGATAGTGTAGTCTGCGGAACGTGCATTTCAGAGGCTATTTCTCTTTGTGAACGGTTTCCTCGAAGGCGTCGCAGCCGCTCTCCGAAGTTTTCCATTGAAACCTCCTTGGTGTTTTAGGCTTTTTTGGCAACACACCTACAATTGATGCATTATACCACGTGGATGGCCGTTGCAATCAAAATAATTTATTATAACCATAAATAGATTCTATCCGTAAAATCCGTTCAACATCTTGATATTTGAACTAAAATATGAGAGCCTTCTAACAATCCCTAGGGGCCCATGCCCCGAGGGCAGCCTGGAACGAGTAGTAGTCAAGGGAGGTCTCTCGCAAATCTTATGGACAAACAACAAAAGCAGTATGCATTCAGCGTGATAAATGTGGGTCAGGGGAGTCTCCAAGTTTTCGAATTGGGAAACGGAGACTGCATAATCTTCGATTGTAACCTGAAAGGTGCCCCCGAATACGTCTTACGTTATCTCGGGCGCCGCAAGATCAAACGAATCCTCCTCTTGGTCATAACGGGTACGGACGAAGATCACGCCGACGCAGACGGGCTCAGGATGTTGGCGGCGAGGTACGACATCAAACTGATATGGATTCCGGATTTCCCGAAGGACACCGACAATTGGAAAGCGTTCAAGAAACTTCTCGCTGAACTCGTGAAAGACGGAGCGGTGATAGAGAAACCCACAGCCGGTGATCAATCGAATGTGGGTTCAGTGCACCTCAAGGTGCTAGGCCCTCATCCTGACGACAGCGACACGAGTAATAACGCGTCCCTGGTCGTTAAGCTCACCGCTGGCAATGTGAGATTTCTTGTTCCCGGCGATTGTGAAGACAAGCGTTGGGACAGCATTCTGAAGTTTTTTAGGGCCTGGCTCCCCTCGGACGTCCTAGTCGCACCCCATCATGGGTCAGACCATGGCTGCGTGAAGGAGGTCATCGAAATCGTCAAGCCGCTTTATACGGTGGTCAGCGTGGGGGAAGACAACAAGTATGGGCACCCCGACGAGACGGCGATGGCCACCTATCGGCGGCTTACAAGAAAGCAGGTTTTCACCACCAAGGACGACGGCTCAATATTGTTTGACCTTAATGACGAAGGCATCACCAACGTTGTTCCCGACGCCGGAAAAGATCCCGAGGGTGTGAAGGAACGGGAGAGGCTAGTAGCCCAAGCTCTTGCGAGCGGCGGCTCGTTATACATAAGCTCATCAGGCGCACCCTCAACTGCACTTGGCAACGGTATCCCCTATCGCCCCACACACTTCCACGGAGGAGAAAAGGCTGAAGACTCCCCGGAGGGAGATTAGCTGGTCTCTCGTCCGAAGCGATCGACGAGCACATCGCAGAAGTGAAGGCTGCCTTTGGGGCTTGTCAGACAATCACACTGGTGGAGGCTTATGACCTTTGGCCAGACCTGAAGAAGGCTTTCGGGCCAAGCCGGGTCCGAGCAGCCTTCGTCGTGCTGATCGAGACCATCTGGGGTAACCAATACAGAATCCTCTTTGTGGTACCTCGGACTTATCCGGGCGTGCCGCCCGCCGCGTACTGCCTAGACCGAATCAAAGGTCAGTATATGCCCCAGCACCGTTACGCCAATGACGGTCGAATCTGCTATAACTTGACCGGAACACGAGACTGGGACCCCCGGAGTTGTAAGCTCGTAACCGCTGTCGGGTGGGCAGGGGTTTGGCTGTTCTGCCAGGAGTATCTACAGCGCTTTGCGCGCTGGCCGGCGCCGATCGGCAAGCCCGAACCTGTTCTTAGACGGACCCACCCTTGGTCTCCACGCAGAAGGTGACTAAATGCTGCAAAAATTCGGTCTCTACGAATTCCTCGCGAACCTCATACCTGGCCTTGCCTTTATCTCAGCACTTAGCTGGCTTGCTGAGTTCTTTGGCCACAAACCAGTCCTTCCCATAACGGGCACGGTTGGTGAGGCATCAGTCCTCATTGCATGGTCATACATTGTGGGTTTGCTTCTTCAAGGGATTGCTGAGGGGCTCGTCGAAAAACTCGTTCTCGCTGTAACCGGAGGTTATCCATCATGGCGGTGGATGATTGAAGGTGGGAAAGGATTCACGCCGGAACACAGAACCAAGCTCAAGGAGGCAATCCGAGATTATTTTGGGGAACCAGTTGAGCCGACAATTCAATCTAACGCCGCACAGAAGAAGGTGCTCGATGCACAGCGGCGCAAGTACCAAGAACTTTTCTATCTTTGTCTCAATCTAGTCGAACAGAAGAAATTGAGCGACCGACCGCTCTCTTTCAACACCCACTATAGCCTGTTTCGGGGACTCTTGACGTTCGCCTTGTTGCTGCTCCTTGTTTTCGGATGGGCGCTCACGTTCAATTGGACCGAAATAGCTCAAAGAAACGCTGTGGGGCTTTTCGAGTCAATTCTATCCCTCCTGCTTGTCGCCGCAATTGTCTGCTATTTCCGCATGATCAAGCGTGGCGAGGACTTTGCAAAATCCATATACGATCTTTTCTTCAGTTTCTATCGACAGGAAGCCAGCGCCAAGAAGTAAAGCGCGTCGCGGTGGAAAAGCCGCAAGGCTGGAGAGCGAGCCCGGCGCTACATCTCCCATTCCGGGCGGTTCGCGAACCGCCCCTACGATAAATCCTAAATCCCGACAGAAGATTTCATCCCGCGTCCGAGTTTGGGTTAAGCTTATAGCTCAACTTTGAGCGGCAAGTGAGGAGTGACAAGCGAGATTACCGATTTCGGATTGTGTCAATCGAAAATCCAAAATCGAAAATCCAAAATTAGAGGGGGGCTGGTTATGACAAGCGAATTGACGGGCAAGGTCGCCGTGGTTACGGGCGCGTCGCGGGGGATCGGCTTCAGCATCGCGCAGGCATTGCTGGCGGAAGGCGCGAAGGTCTTCATCTGCGGGCGGGATCCGAATTCATTGCAGGCGGCGCTGGAAAAGCTTCGCAGCACGGCCCCGGCCAATGTGGATGGCTCGGCGGCAGACGTGCGCAACTACGAAGACTGCCGCAAGCTGATTCGCGTGGCGGCGGAAAGGTTCGGCGGCCTCGACATCCTGGTGAACAATGCCGGCGTGGGCGTCTTCAAACCCGTCGACCAGCTTACGGTGGAGGATTGGGACACCACGATTCACACGAACCTTTCCGGCGTCTTCTATTGCTGCCGCGAAGCCATTCCCCTGATGCGCAAGCGCGGCGGCGGGTACATCTTCAACATCTCGAGCCTCGCGGGCGTCAATCCCATGCCCAGCGGCTCCGCTTACAACGCTTCCAAGTTCGGCCTGAACGGTTTTAGCGAGGCGATGATGCAGGACGTCCGCTACGACGGCATCCGCGTCAGCTACCTGATGCCGGGCAGCGTGGATACCGATTTTGCCGCCGCGCCGGGCTCGAAGTCCGGCGAAAGCTGGAAACTGACCGGCGAAGACGTCGCCAAAGCGGTAATCGACCTGTACAAATTTCCCCGCACGGCTTTGGCCAGCCGCATTGAGATGCGACCGTCACAACCACCCCGGAAGAAATGACGAAAGGTCGAAAATCGAAACCCGAAAATCGGCGCGAACTTCGAGTAGGCATTAACCTAGGGGCACGACGCACCCGAAAGCCCGCGTAGCGGGCGTTATTATTTAACCCACGGCGCCAGCCGTGGGGTGTAGATGGCCAACGAACTTCCTCAGCCCCGTAGGGGCGGCATCCGGGGAACCCGTCACACAAAAACATAGCGCGGGTCATACTTAATGCCTTGTTTTTCTAAAAAGGCCAGCACTTCTTCTTGAAATGTCACTTTGCGGTGGTGCTCGTTCTGGTTCCCAATGTATCGCCTTACTGATTCCACCTGCGACTTGCTTACGCTGAACGCGGCGTAGCCGGGCTGCCAGGCAAAGTGACTGCGGTTTCGCCAGCGCTTCTTCACCCAGCCCGAGGAAGTCGCCTTCGCCTTTTCCATGATGTCCGCAATCGAGAGTGTGGGCGGTTGAGCAAACAACATGTGAACGTGATCCGACGGACCATTGACCAGCAACGATTGACCTCCCAGTTCGTTGATCACTCCACCCAGGTAAGAAAACAGTTCTGCCGCGACTTCCGCGTCCAGCCAAGGGTGGCGATCCTTTGTACTGAAAAGCGCGTGAATCAAAATGTTCGTATATGTATGGGCCATCGCCGACCTCGTCAGCCCCGGTATGGTCGACATCACCACGACAGGCCGAGCGGAATTCTGATGTCGCCACTACGTGGCTTATGCGCTACTCTGCGCCGTGTACTCCCACGGCTTACGCTGTGGGCTAAATGATGACGCCCGCTTCGCGGGCTGGTTTCACTAACGAACTTCTAACTCAGGGCACCAACCCCTACTCCAAAGGCACCTCCTTCAGCACATCGTCCCAGTGGCCGAGGGTCAACTCCCAGCGCCGCTTTTCCTGCCGGGCGTGGTCCTCCTGGTCAGGGTAAAGCTCCCGCTTGATCTGGGGATCGCGATGATGGGCTTCTTCCAGCGCCGCCCAGTCGCGCCAAACCATCACGATTTTGTAATCCCACGCCGGCGTCTCCGCGTGGAAGCGCCGCTCATAGAGCTTTTCGCTCTGGAGAATTCCTTCTTTGATGAGTTGTTGCAGAACCGGATTGTGATTCTTCTTGTAGAGCGCCAGCCATTCGGCACCGGCCCCCGGCGCCACCTTGTAGTAATACTCGATCACGACCGGCGTGCCGCCTTGCTCGGTTCCTGTAGGTTGCATAGGGTCTCCTTTTTTTGGGAAGTGGTGCAGTTTGATTTTGTAGCGGCGAGTTTACCTCGCCCATTGGCGGCGTAAAGCCGCCTCTACATCAAACTGTACCACTACCCTTTTTTTATGGCCTTACCTGAGAATTTTTGCAGCGCTCACCCCGCATGGCGGGGCAGCAGTCTTATTGCATTCCCCTCGCGCCGGAATGAAGGCTGCCTTTGCTCGCGCCCCGGAGAAAATGCTCACCCCAGAGCGCACAGAGGCCACAGAGAAAAGCACTTATTCTTGCGCGGGTAAGGATTACGGTTCCTTAGGCCGTTGACCTATAGTATTTATCTGCGTGCGTTCTCAGTGACCTCTGTGGGCTCCGTGGTGAAACGCTTCTTGGGTTATGGTCGGCGTCCCTGCTGTTTTCACCGGAGCCATCGCCGGGTTGGCCCGTCTGCTCAACGGTGCAATTCCACCACGTCCTTATCTTCGAGCACATGATCGCGGTTTACCATCTGGCCCTCGAATTTACCATGTCCCCACACGCGGGCATACTTGAGTTGCGTCAGGAAATCGTGGTGGACGTGCGCGGCAAGGTCGATCAGGCGCGAGCCGCGCTTGAGAACATAGGGCGCCGTTCGCTCCAGCTTTTTTCCCGGCGCCTTGGTGTAAACGCGAATGACCTCCAGCAATTCAAAAACCGCGCGGCGAAAATCCTCCAGGCCTTCGCCGGTTTCCGCCGATACTCTGGTCAAGGCGAACCGCGCGCCGTAGAGGTCCCGCAGAATCTCCAATGCCTCCGGGGCGCCGCCGGCGTCAATTTTGTTGGCCACCAGCAGGGTGCGCTTGCGCAGCCAACCGGGCGCGTTGGGCAATTCCGCCTGGTCGAGTTGCACCTTGGCGTTCGCCACCTGGCCGAGCGTCGTCTCGAGATCCTCCAGCAGGTCGGGGTCGCTCAGGTCGACCACCAGCAGCGCGGCGTCGGCGTTGCGGATAATCTGGTAGAGCCACGACTCGGGGAAGTCGGGATGCACCGGAGGCAAATCCACCAGTTGGACTTGCACGTCTTCAAACGGCATCATTCCCGGCAGCGGCACGCGCGTGGTGAAGGGATAGTCGGCGACTTCCGGCATCGCATGGGTAAGACGCCGCACCAGCAGAGACTTGCCGCTGTTGGGCGGCCCCACCATCGCCACTTGCCCGGCCCCTTCTTTCTCGACGCGATGAATGATGCCGATGCGGCTGGTGGGCCGGCGGGCCTGCTCGGCGCGCAGCTTGGAGAGCCGCCGCTTCAGGTCCGCTTGCATCTTCTCCGTGCCCTTGTGGCGCGGAATCGTGGCCATCATTTCTTCCAGGGCCGCGACTTTATCCTCCGTCGACTTGGCACTCTTGAAGCGTCTCTCCGCTTCCAGGTACTCGGGGGTGAGGTTCGCAGGCATGGCCATCCGCCGCGCGGGCGGTGCCTATTATGCGCCGAACTGCCGACCGGAACCAAGAGGGCATCCGAGAAGCCGCTATTGCCGAGGACGGGAGCACGACCACGATTAACGCCACCGGTGCCAAAGATGCTTGGAAGTGCGACGGCTGCCCCGCCACCTGCCTTTTGCATTGGTCGCCTTCTACTCGCAAAAAAGCTGGCAAAAAGCGTTGACTTTTGCAGGACTGAAGTGCTAAACGTGAGTGATTGTCAGCCGGAGAAAAAGCGTTGCATGTACGTTCTCTAACTCTTCGCAATTTCAAGCGGTTTGGCGAGGTTACATTCGACCTGAGAACTCTTAACCTGCTTGTCGGGCCGAATAATTCTGGGAAGTCAACCGTCCTCCAGGCTCTTTCGCTCCTGCAATTTTGTGTACGATCCACTCTTCGACGGAAGAATTCGGGATACATCCTCGAAAACGTGTCACTAGGTCAGGAAGAATTCGCGGTAATACCTGTTGCGGATCCACTCGATCTGTGGAAGGACCGCAAGGCTCAGAAGGCTGGCAAACATCTAAAGATAGAGCTAGAAGCTAAGCTCTCCAATGACGCACACTTGGTCTTTCTCGTTGACCTTACATTCAATCGGTTTGGAATACAGCCGGAACTTCGCGCGGGGACGTATGACGGGCTTGAGTCCTTGAACATAGTTTTTGTTCCTGGGTATGCTGGTTTCTTGCCAAGAGAGGAGAGGCGCACGCCGGCAGTCCGGCAAGCCCTTGTGGCACAAGGGCGACACGGAGAGATTATCCGAAACATCCTCCTTGAACTTCGTGAGGAGCAAAGCTCTTACGAGGCATTTCAAAATCTCCTGCACGGGGTTTTTCCCGAAATCAAATTGTTTGAGCCGGTCTTCGAAGACAAGACAGATTTGTACATTCAAGTCCGGTATCTTGAGGACGGTGCCCAAGGCGACCGAAAAACAAAAGGGCCTAAGGGCCTGGATTTAATTTCCGCTGGCAGTGGCTTCCACCAATTCCTGCAAATCTTTTCGAACATACTTTTTACAAGACCTTCCACGTTGCTATTAGACGAACCCGATGCGCACCTGTATTCAAATCTCCAGAAAGAAGTTCTCAGACTCTTCCGTGCCCTCGTCAAGGATGGCAGGATTGAACAGATATTGATTGCGACGCATTCCTCTGAACTCATCAGTCGGGTACAGCCCAACGAGATCCTGTTGCTAGCAGGAACGAAGCCGTCGCGCCTCAGCGAACGGGCTGACATCCCTCGTGTGCTGGAAGAGTTAGGGGCAGTTGACAATCTCGCCCTTCTAAATATCAGGATATGTCGTCGTTTGCTTCTCGTTGAAAGCAAAGAAGACGTGGATGTGCTCGAACGGTTTCTCCGCACTTTGTGGGGTGATGCGGCGTACCGGAACTTTAGCGCCCGTGTAGTCACGCTCCCGCTAAATGGGTCGCCACTGAACAAGGATGTGGACAGCATTTTGGATGCGATACGCCGAATTGTGGAACCTGAGGATCAACTGCGAGCGTTCGTGCTCTCAGATCGCGATTATCTCTTCGATGACGAACGAGAGGCGAAGCTGGACGATAACAACCGGAAACCGAACCAACAATGGCACATTTGGCAGAGACAGGAAATTGAGAACTATCTACTATGGGATGATGCGGTATCGCGTGTCTGCCAAGAAGAGAAACAGGAGTTCCCCTTGTTTGCCGTTCCCGAGGGCGAGGTCTCTGCGCAAATGGAGAGCTTCATCGAAGAAAGCAGAACTGCTGTCCCGGACAAACTGATGGATCGTTACCAACAGCTAGACCGTCGCCAAACTGCCGCCACGTGCAGGAGGCTCGCGGAGAATTATTTGCTCCAACACTGGTCCGGACAGAGAAGAATTGATCTTTGTGATGCCAAGGACGTTGTGTTGCCGAGGCTTCGTGAATGGCTCCACGAAAGTTATCACATCAGCGTGGCAAATGCGAAACTCGCGGAAGCATTTACTGCAAATGACATTCACCAAGATGTTAAAGATCTGGCGATGCGACTGCGAGAGTTCGCTGGCATGGACAGGGTATAGTGGTACGTGCCCACGCCTGGCTCCCCATGAAGACTGCGGCATGATTTCCAGCGGACAACCTGAGCTGTGTCCTGTGGGCCTTTCCGAGCCCTGCCAAACTCCTTCGCACAACACGAGACTACCCAATGCCAATGGCCTCATCGATGTACTTTCGCGGAAATGACACAACTCAGTCCGCCCAAAGTTTTGTTGGCGACTCCGCGTATCGTGTACAATAAATTTTCGGGCTCAACACGAATCTTCGCCCGCGAGGGAAATGTCCTCCTTCACGAACCTGCATGTCGAATCTGCTTGATCAGCTCAATACCCAGCAGCGCGCCGCGGTGGAACAAACCGAGGGGCCGTTGCTTATCCTGGCGGGGGCGGGCAGCGGCAAGACGCGCGTCATCACCTACCGGATTGCCTACCTGATCGAAGCCCGGGGAGTTCCGCCGGAAAACATCCTGGCGGTCACTTTCACCAACAAAGCTGCGGAGCAGATGAAGGAGCGCGTAGCCAAGCTGCTGGGCGGGCGCGTGGAATTGCGCGCGGGCGCCCCGCACGTTTCCACTTTCCATTCCTTCTGCGTCAGCGTGCTGCGGCGGCACATCGACCACTTGGGGTATAGCCGCGATTTTTCGATTTACGACGAAGACGATCAGCAGCGCGTGATGAAAACCTGCATCCAGGAACTGGGCCTGGAGGAGCAAGTCAGCTCGCCGCGCAGCGTGCTCGCGCGGATCAGTTACGCCAAGAATCATGGCGTAACGCCCGAGGTGATGTACCAGCAGGCGGCGAATGATCCGATGGAAAAAACCGCCGCGCTCTTCGGCCGATATGAGGCGAAGCTGCGGCAGGCGAACGCTCTGGACTTTGACGACCTGCTGCTGAAAACCGTGGAGCTCTTCTATAAAGCCGCGGAAGTCTGCGAGCGGTATAACCGGCGTTTCCAATACGTCCTGGTGGATGAGTATCAGGACACCAATCGCCCGCAATACCAATTGATCCGGCAACTCACGCTGATGCATCAGAACCTGTGCGTGGTGGGCGATGAGGACCAGTCGATTTACCGCTGGCGTGGGGCGGACATCCAAAATATTCTGAGTTTTGAGAAGGATTACCCCAAGGCTAGGACCGTCCGGCTGGAGCAGAACTACCGATCCACGCAGAAGATTCTCGACGCGGCCGGGGCGGTGGTCAGCCGCAATTTGGCGCGCAAGGGAAAGACGCTGTGGACGGACCGCTCCGGCGGTGACGGCATCGGCCTCTATGAAGCCTGGAATAACGATGAGGAAGCGCTGTATGTGGCGGGCGAGGTTACGAAAGCTCTCGCCCAGGATGTTAACAGCAGCGTGGCCGTCCTGTACCGCACCAACGCCCAGTCGCGCGTGCTGGAGGAATCCCTGCGCCGCAACGGCATCGCTTACCGCCTGGTGGGCGGGTTCAGTTTTTACGCGCGCGCGGAAATCCGCGACGTGCTGGCTTACGCGCGACTGGCCAGCAATCCGCGCGATGTAACCGCGCTCCAGCGCATCATCAACACCCCGGCGCGGGGGATCGGCTCTTCCACGTTGGGAGCGCTCGAGGCGACTGCCCGTGCACAGAAACTCACCTTGTGGGAAGCGCTGGAAGACGAACTTGCCGCGCGGCGGCTGCCGGCGCGCGCGCTCAAAGCGCTGGCGGCTTTCCACGCGCTCATGAAGCATCTGATGGCCGACCATGAGCGCTTGCTGATGGGGCAATTCTTCAAGAGTATTCTCGATCGCACCCGATACGTGGAGATCCTCAGGCAGGAGAATCAGCCGGAATCGCAAGACCGCATCGAGAATCTTCAGGAATTGGTGAACGCCGCGGTGGAGGCGGAAGAGCAGGGCATCACGCTGGCGGACTTTCTGGACCACGCGGCGCTGGTCTCCGACGCCGATGATTACGACGAACGCGCACGCGTTACGCTGATGACACTGCACAGCGCCAAGGGGTTGGAATTCAACCTGGTTTTTCTGGTGGGAATGGAAGAGGGCTTGTTTCCCCACAAGCTTTCCCTCGATGATGACGCGAGTATCGAGGAGGAGCGGCGGCTCTGCTACGTGGGCATGACGCGCGCGCGCGACCGGTTGGTGCTTTCCTGGGCGCGGCAACGGCGCCTTTATGGGCGGGACTCGATGGAAGGAAGCCGGCGCTCGCGCTTTCTGGACGAAGTACCGACCAACCTTCTGGAGCCTTTAAGCGCCCAAGCGTCAAAAGCTCGCACAACTTGGGAAAATGCCGTAAACTCAATCGCCGGTGCGGAACGTTTCTTACGCGAGCGCGGCATCAACCGGCGGCTGGGAAAGGGCCGGGAAGAAAGCGCGCCGCAATCCACGCGCTGGAAGCTGGGCAGCCAGGTGCGTCATGCCAAATACGGCATCGGCACGGTTCTGGAATGTGAGGAAGACGGCGAAGATAGCAAGCTGACCATCAGCTTTCCGGGCTATGGCCGGAAGAAAATGATGGAGCGCTTTGCCGGGCTGGAAAGGGTCTGATGAACACCAAAAACATCAAGGACAAAGAAGAACGCAAGAAGCTGAAGCGCGCGGCGCGCAAGAAGCAGGCGGCCAAACCGAAGCGGACAGAGCCGCGCGGCTCTCGCAAGCCCAAGGTCAAAAAGAAGGGACCGGGCGCGCCTCCACGCCGGAAGTAGAAGTGCGGGCAGATAGGCAGTAGGCAGGTAGGCAGATGGGGAAATCCCTACTGTCTACGTTCCCATCTGCCCACAGCCAGCAATTGCAAAGGAGTTCCTTGGCGAACCAACTTTTCCAGAAGAAGAGTATCGACAAGCTGATCGCCGACGCGGATTCTCCGGGGCACCGGCTTCGCAAGACGCTGGGCCCCTGGTCGCTGACCGCGCTGGGAATCGGCGCCATCATTGGAACCGGCATCTTCATTCTCACCGGCACCGCGGCGGCGGGCGAAGTCCTGGAAGTGCATTCAATTCTGAAAGCGCCGCTGCTGGATCTGGTGCTGCACGGGACGAAGGCGCTCGGCACGGCCGGACGGCCGGGCGCCGGGCCGGGAATTGCGCTGTCGTTCCTGCTGGTGGCCATTGCCTGCGCGCTGGCGGGACTGTGTTACGCGGAACTGGCCTCCATGATTCCCATCGCGGGCAGCGCTTACACGTATTCTTACGCCACGCTCGGCGAAATTGTGGCCTGGATCATCGGTTGGGACCTGATCCTGGAATACGCTGTCAGTAACATGGCGGTGGCCGTGGGCTTCTCCGCTTACATTGACAGCCTGCTGCGCGGATTCGGGATTGAGTTGCCGCGTAAGCTCATGGAGCCGATGTTTGTGGCGGGGAAATACACGGGCGCCTGGTTCAACGTTCCCGGCTTCATGATCGTGATGATCCTCACCGTGATCCTGGTGATCGGGATTCGCGAGAGTGCGGGCGCCAACAATTTCATGGTGTGCGTGAAAATTACTGCGATCCTGATTTTTATCGTCGCCGCTTCCCGTTTCATCCACGTTTCCAATTGGAAACCCTTCATGCCCAACGGCTGGCAGGGGGTGCTGACCGGCGGAGCGATTGTCTTTTTCACCTACATCGGATTTGATTCCGTCTCGACCGCCGCCGAAGAGTGCAAGAATCCGCAGAAGGATGTGCCCTTCGGAATCATCGCTTCACTGGTGATCTGCGCCACGCTTTACGTGACGGTGGCCCTGGTGCTGACGGGGGTGCAGAATTGGCAGACCTTGCGCAACGCCGCGCCCGTGGCCAATGCGCTGATGGCACTGGGGCTGCCGAATGTGATGAAGTGGGTCTCAATCGGCGCACTGACGGGCATGATCAGCTCCATGCTGGTTTTTCAATTGGGGCAGGCGCGCGTGTGGTTCGCCATGTCGCGCGACGGCCTGCTGCCGCAGGTTTTTTCCAGAGTTCATGCGCGCTTCCTTACGCCACACATCAGCACCTGGGTGGCGGGGTTTTTCGTCGCCATTCCGGCGGGAATGTTCGACATTGGTACCCTGGCGGATCTTTCCAACATCGGAACCCTGTTTGCGTTCGTGTTGGTTTCTCTGGGAGTGCTGGTGCTGCGCCGTAAGCAACCCGAGCGCCGGCGCTCGTTCCGCACGCCGTGGGTGCCGGTGGTCCCGATTCTCGCGATCCTTTCGTGTGTTATCTTAATGGCCAGCCTGCCCCTGGAGACCTGGGTGAGATTCCTGGTGTGGTTGGTCATCGGTCTGTGCATCTACCTGACGTACAGCCGGCATCATTCGGAATTTGGCAGCGCGCCGCGCCCGCCGGTGAATGCAGGATCGCTTCCCGTGAACGCGCACCCAGCGCCCTAAACGCGTAACGGCGCGGCAAATGTGCGACTTGAATGAGGTCTCGATGAGACCGTCGCCTCCAATTGTAATCTTGTTCACCACGATGACCATGGTTACGAGCGGCTGCGCGCGGCCAAGAGTGGCGATCCCCAGCACACCCGTCAACGCCGCTTCACCAGACTGGGTCGACTTAGAACCCGGTTGGCGGGTGCGAGTTATAACTCCCGTGCTCTCCTCCGGCGGTTACCTCGTCAAAACTGAGCCTGCCCCGGGACAGGACGTAGACGCCGATGCCTCCCGTGCCATCACGGGCGAGATAACGCTCTCCACAGGCACAGGCTTCACAGGCTACGAGGTTTCGCTATACAGCGTAAAGCCGCGTCAGGGAGGCGGAGTATACGTGATCTTCAACTCAGCAGAGATCCATAAGCAGGGACAAGTAATTCGCTCGCGCCAGCCGATCCAACCGCTGTTTCAGTTACCCAGGGAAACGCGATGGGTGCGAATTCTTCACTTGGCTCGGGGAAGCCACGATTACGATTCTGCTCTCCTGGCTACAACCCGTCGAGACACGCTAGAGGCGCTCACGCGTCAGGTTCAGTCGGATCCTTCCGCCTGCAAAGCTGCGGGGGATGCTTTCTGCTTCCGGATACCCCCCGGGATTGCTGCGATAGCCGAATCTCGGAGAGATGGCCAAGCCAAGGGCCCATGGGTGTCGGCGTTCTGAATTCTTGCCGAACCGCCTTATAATGGATCGGGGAGTTTTACAACTCAGCGGCGAGCGTGCGTCGGGGGTTTATGGTACTTAAATCGGTTTGTAGAGCATTCGGTAGTTATAAGAGCAACCTGCTCACGATGCTCGTGCTGTGGCTGACCTGCGCAGGCTCTGTCCTGGCCTGGGGTCCGACGGCGCACGATATCGTGAATACCTGGGCTATCCAAACCCTGCCTCCGGAAATCCGTTCCTTTTTTGAGAACAATCGCCAGTTCCTGATTGAGCACGCCAATGACTCCGATGAGTTGATGAAGAAAGATCGCTACGAGCGCATGCGGCATTACATTTACCTGGACAAGTACGGGGTCTTCCCCTACCCGACCCTGCCGCATAATTACGAACTCGCGAAGGAAAAACTCAGCTCCTGGCGCATCAACCGCGATGGCTTGCTGCCCTGGCAGATCGGCGAATTCAGCCTGCGCCTCACCAAGGCGATGAAAGAGGGGAGTTGGGAAGAAGTAAAGTTGGATGCTGCCGCGCTGGCGCACTACGTGGCGGATGCCCATGACCCTCTGCACACCACGCAGAATTTCGATGGCCAGTTGACCCTGCAAACCGGCCTCTCCGCCCGGTTTGATATCCACTTGTTGGATCGGTACTCGAAGTTCTTCATCATGCATCCTGAAAACGCCGAGAAGATTGATGATCCGACGGAATATGCTTTTCAAACTTGCCTGGCGTCCAACGTCTGGGTAGATCTCATCATCTGGTCCGATTTGCGCGCCCGGGAAGGCTCGACGGATTATACCGACGAATATTACGACCGCTTTTACAACCAGGTCGGGCCGACCGTCGTCCATGAGATCAATGCGGCGGCGCACGACGCCGGCTCCTACTGGTACACGGCATGGCTGAATGCCGGCAGGCCGCAGCTTCCCGGGCGATGACCCTTAACATTTTAGATTTTGGATTTTAGATTTTGGATTGCGGACTAATCTCGGCGATGTCCCTCTTCAATCTGAAATCACCAATCCAAAAGCCAAAATCTAAAATCCAAAATTAAAAAATGCCTGAACTGGAACCCTATCTTTCCTCTTTCATCGCTCGATTGCCCAAGGTCGAGCTGCACCTGCATCTGGAGGGGGCGGTACGCCCGGAAACTTTGCTGGAACTCTCGCAGAACAAGAGCGGGCTAAGGGAGAAAGTAGACGAGTGGATCTCGGCACGGCGCGCGCAGCATTTTCGGTACGGGAACTTTCGTGAGTTCCTGGTGGCATTTAAGATCGTGACCCTGCTGATTGAGACGCCGCAGGATTACGCGTTGGCGACCACACGATTGATCGAGTGGCTGGCCGAGCAGAACGTGCAGTACGCGGAAATCATCTTTGCCGCCGGGGTGGTGCTGTGGAAAAAGCAACCGGTGGACGCGGTTTTTGAGGCGGTGGCCGCAGCCGCGGGAGAGGAGGAAGCGCGCACGGGAGTGCGGGTGAAGTGGATCTTCGACGCCACGCGGCATTTCGGGATGGACCACGTGCGTGAAGTGCTGCGCTGGGCGGCGCGCTACCGCTCGCAAGGCGTCGTGGGGTTCGGCATCGGCGGAGACGAGGCGGGCGGCCCGGCAAGGCTTTTTCCGGACGTTTTTCGTGAGGCGCGCGACCTGGGGCTTCACGGCGTGGCGCATGCCGGCGAAGCTTGCGGGCCAGAAAGCATTCGCGACGCCGTCGAGCTGCTGGGCGCGGAACGCATCGGCCATGGCCTGACCGCCCTTCGCGATGCCAACGTGATGGCTTTGCTGCGGGAGCGGCGAATTCCGTTGGAAGTCTGCCCCAGCAGCAATGTGTCCACCGGCTTAATCGCGCGATTCGAAGATCATCCGCTGCCGAAGTTCCTGGAGGCAGGATTGGTGGTAACGCTCAATTCCGACGATCCGGCCATGTTCGGGACAAGCCTTCAGGAGGAATTTCTGCAAGCTGCCCGCTGCTTTGAGTTCACGCGTGAGACGCTGGCCGGGTTATGCCGGAACGCCGTGCGCGCTTCGTTCCTGAGCGAGGACGAGAAGCAGAAACTGGAAGTGCAGTTGAAACTTAAAGGTTAAAGCGTGAAGTGTAAAGGATAATGGCAGTTCGCCTGATGCCCACTGGTTACTGCCTACTGCCTACTGATTCCTGGAGCGTCTCGCGCAAGTGCTTGCTCAGTTCATCTGCGAAGTTTGCAGGGTCCACACCCTCCCGGCGATAGACGATCCTGCCCTGGCGATCGAAAATGACCACGGTGGGGAGCTCGCCCACGCTGAGCAGTTGATCCAGGCCTTGGGCATAGGCCACGGGGACGGTCCAGCCTTGCTGCTTGAGAAAGACGGGCACGCTGCTGCGATCCAGATCCACATTGACCGACAGGAAGGCGGCGCCCGAATCCGCGCGAAAGCTTCCGGCCACTTGCTCGAAGAGTTTGCCTTGCAGGCGGCAAGGGCCGCACCAAGTCGCCCAGAAATCCATCACCGTAACTTTGGTGCGGCAATCCGCCAGGGGCAGCGGAGTGCCATCCATCCGCTCCAGGACGAACTCGAACGGATCGTGGCGGCCGGCATTCTGAGGCCGATCGCCGGAAAGGCGTTCGGCGATCTGTGGCATTAGGGCGTCGTAGCGCGACAGCACCAGGTCTCCCAAACCTTTTTCGGAATGGTGCTCCGCCCCATACAAACTGCTGAGCTTGCGGCGAATCTCCTGGCGATCGGCGGGGCTCTTGTCGGGAAAGGCAAAAGCCGTGAGGTAGTAATCCAGGGCGCGGGCGGAATCACCTTTCTTCAACGCGGCATCTCCCAGTTGTTCGGCGACGCGGGCGGTGGGGTAGGTCGCATAGCTCTTCTCATTGTCGGCAATGGCCTTATCCAGGTCGCCGGAATCCCGATAAAACCCGGCGCGCCGGGCATAGATGGCGGCAATACGCTCCGCCCATTGCTCCTGGGTATGGTTGCCGGTCCCCGTGGCAGCAGCCTGGTTGCCCTGACTTTCCGCGATCGCAACCAGACGCGAGCAGTAGTCAATGGCGCGCGCTCGGCTGGCCGGGTCGTTTTGCCGGGCCACCGCTTCAATGAGCAAATTCAGCAACTGCGGGTCGCCGGGCGTCATCTCCAGGAGCATCTGGCCGTATTGCACCGCCACCCCGGGCGCGTTGGCTTGCAGCGCATGAGTGCAAATGGTGCGCAAGACAACTTCACGCCGGGAAGATTTGGGGAAGCGCTCCAGGAAAGCTTCTAAATTCTTGATGAGGATTTGAGGGTTGTTTTCCGCCGACCGAAAGGCATCGTCCAGGGCGCTCCGTTCGTCGGCGTCCGGAGAAGCTTGCATTGCGGGGTTATTTTCCGCAGGCTTCGCTGCGGATTGCGCCGCGCGCAGAGGAAGCGGCCCACCGGTCCCCAGCAGGCAAAGGCTCAGGACAAAGCGTAAAACGGCTCGCAGCCACCGTGCGTTACTTACTTTCATCACACCCGATCCTTCATAAACGGCGGATGAACCTAATCTAGTGGCAAGCCCGGTGTGGGTCAAGGCGAATTCCCTCCGGCAGGGAATGGCGAGCGGCTGGTATAATGCGGAATTTCCGGAGAATCAAGGAGAGGGAATGAAACCATCACGCGTTCGCGCCATTTTTTTTGACGCGGGGAACACCCTGCTTTATCCCCGGCTCGATGAACGGGCTCGCGACCTGACCGCGGCGGGCTTCCCGGCTCGCGTGGAGGATTTCCATGCGGCGGAGCGCGCCGCCAAGCAGAAGCTCGACGTGTGGCTGTGGCCGCAAATTCGCAAAGGCGAGGTGCCACGCACGATCGATTATTACTACTGGGCTGAGTATCTCGCGTCGTTGATGGGTTTGATTGGCGCGCCGGAAACCGAACACGCACGCTTGATTGGCGTGGTGGCGGACGGGTTCCGCAACATCCGCACCTGGTCCGTGGTGATGCCGGAAACGCCGGACTACCTGGCGTCCCTGAAGAAGCAAGGTTACTTTCTGGGAGTCATTTCAAATTCTATAGGCACCATCGAAGATCAGTTGCAACACGTGGGCTTGCGCGATTACTTCCAGGCCGTCTTTGACTCGGCGATTGTGGGGGTGGAGAAGCCGCATCCCGAGATTTTTCAGTTAGCCCTCGCCCGCGCCCAAGTGGCGGCGAACGAGGCCGTCTTTGTGGGCGACACAAATGCTACCGACGTGGGCGGCGCGCAACTCGCGGGCTTGCACGGCGTGCTTATCGACCGCATCGGCGCCTACCCGCACGCCGAATGTCCGCGCATCACGTCACTGCCGGAACTGGACAGCGTCCTCGCAGCTTGGTGAGGGGTGGCGACTGTCGCGGTGGGCCTTCCACAGTCCGGGCCGTGTCCTGAATTGCGTCTTCATAGAGCGTTCCATGGAGCCAGGGAGACCTCCCCCCGAGGCTTCCAATTGCTTTTCGAAGAATTACAGGTTAAGATTCAACGTGCAGTAAGGGCTCAATCCTGACAATTCAATAATCTCTGAATCTGGCTCGTGACGCGGAGCCCGAAGTCTATTCCATGCTGATTACACACCTACATAAGGGAGGAACCATGCAAGTCGATCATGCGAAGCTCGATAAGTTCATGGGACAAGCCCTGGGGGAACTCGGCGCAGGCATGAACGCAGCCCTGGTGATCATCGGTGACAAGCTGGGATTATACAAAGCCATGGCGGGGGCCGGACCGATGACCTCGGCGGAGCTGGCCCAGAAGACGGGGACTACGGAACGCTACGTGCGCGAGTGGCTGTGCGCCCAGGCGGCAGGGGGATTTGTAACTTACGACACGGCCACGGGACGATTCACGCTGCAGGATGAACAGGCTTTTGCCCTGGCGGTCGAGGACAGCCCCGCCTTTCTGCCTGGAGCGTACCAAGTCGTCGCCTCGGTCTTCAAGGATGAGCCGCGCATCACGGAGGCGTTCCGAACGGGAGCCGGCGTGGGCTGGCACGAACACTGCGCCGACCTGTTTCAGGGGACCGAGCGCTTCTTCCGGCCGGGTTATGCGGCCCACCTGGTGGGCTCGTGGATCCCCGCCCTGAAAGGCGTGGAGGAAAAGCTGAAGGCAGGCGCCAGAGTGGCGGACGTGGGTTGTGGGCACGGAGCGTCAACGATCTTGATGGCCAAGGCCTATCCGAAGTCGCAGTTTGTCGGCTTCGACTATCACGCACCATCTATTGAGTCTGCCTGGAAGGCTGCGGAGGAGGCGGGGATTGCCGATCACGTGGGGTTCCAGGTGGCCTGGGCAAAGGAGTTTCCGGGAAAGGGCTATGACTTGGTGGCCTTCTTTGATTGCCTGCACGACATGGGCGACCCAGCGGGGGCGGCCGGACACGTGCGCGAGACGCTGGCGCCGGATGGGACGTGGATGATCGTCGAACCTTTCGCCCACGATCGTGTCGAGCAGAACCTGAATCCCGTTGGGCGCATGTTTTACTCGGCTTCCACCATGGTCTGTACGCCGGCTTCGCGCGCGCAGGAAGTGGGTCTGGCGTTGGGCGCCCAGGCGGGTGAAGCGCGGATGCGCGAGGTGGTGATGCAAGGCGGGTTCAAGACCTTTCGCCGCGCCACCGAGACGCCTTTCAACATCGTGTTCGAAGCGCGAGCGTGACGGAGATCGCCGCAGGGGCGCTTACAAGCCGCGGAGGGAAGAACTCCTTATTGGGAAAGAGACCGGGCTTCTTCCAGGGTCCAAGGCGGGGTACCTCCGGGCCGGCTGGCGACGAGGGCCGCGACGCGATTGGCGAAGTCGGCAATTTCCGCCGGGGGCCAATGCAAGCTCAAGCCATGGACAAAGGCGGCGGCGAAAGCGTCGCCGGCTCCCACCGTGTCCTGTGCTTGCACGGCATAGCCGCTGGCTTCGACATATTCCCCGTTCACAAGCATTGCGCAGCCCTTTTCGCCGCGCGTGAGGCAGACCGATTGCCAGCCAAACTCGCTGGCGTAGACGCGGCAGAAATCTTCCAGAGAACGCGAGGCCCTGCCGAACATCTGGTCGATCGTCCTCGCCTCGTCCTCATTGAGTTTTGCGACTTGGGCGCGCGCCATCAGTTCCCGCACCAGCGGCGCCGTGTAATGATCCTTGCGCAGGTTGACGTCGTACAGAAGCCGCGCGCCGCAATGGGAATCGATCAACCGGTAGGTCAATTGCCGGGCCTGCGGGCTCATCTGGAAGAGGGTGCCGAAATAGATCCAGTCAGGTTTCGGTGATAAGAGTTCCGCGAAGTCGCCCTCGGTGAGTTCCGGAGCGTCGTAAGCCGCGGGGTGATGAAGGGTGAATCGCGGCACACCTGCGGGATCGAGTTCGACCGTCACGACGCCCGTGGGGTGCGTCTCAACCTCGCGGACGTAACGCGTCGAGAGGCCCAATTCCGCCATGCGCGCGAGCACGCGCCGGCCACGCTCATCCTTGCCGACGGCGCTCACAAAGAATACGTCGTGCCCCAGGCGCGCGGCGTGGGCGGCGAAATTGAGCGCCGCGCCGCCGAGGTATTCCTTATCTCCGATGACGTCCCATAGGACTTCACCAATGCTGACGATTCTCACGGCACAGCCTCCAGGATTTCATCCACCCGAATTCTCTGAAACGGGCGCAACGGCTCAGGGCGGCCATCAAGCTAACCTTTCGGAAGGGAATTGGCAACCCCCAAGAATTCCGGCACGGGGGCGCCGAGCGGGCTACCTCCGGGCGCAAAAGCATGGAATAAATGCATCCTCAGGGAATAATCCAGCGTCCAAATGGGATAGAATATATGGGGGCAAACCCAAAATTGGAGATTGGCTGGTTAACCGCGTGGTCAGGGTCCGTTTGATGGTGTAATGGACCCGTCCCAAGACAGAGAGGGTGAAACATGCTAACAAAAAAGGCGTCGGAAATTCCTTCGTCGGAGATCACTCCGAAGTGGCTTTATTTGAACCGGCGAAAATTCCTGGCGGGCGCGCTGGGAGTGACGGCGGGGGCGCTGGCGGGGCGAACCCTGAAGGAGCTGGCTTGGCCCTCGCAAAAGGTTTTGGCAGGAACCAAGCTGAACGTGGCAGCGAAGAGCCCGTTCAGCACCACCGAGGAAGTGACCTCCTACGATAATGTGACGCATTACAATAACTTCTACGAGTTTGGTACGGGAAAGGAAGACCCCGCCAAAAATGCGACGCACTTTCGCACCTCACCCTGGAGCGTGAAAGTAAGCGGGCTGGTGGACAAGCCTCGCACTTTCACCTTGGAGGAGTTGATACAGTTGGCGCCGCTCGAGGAGCGCATCTACCGTCACCGCTGCGTGGAGGCCTGGTCGATTGTCGTGCCATGGATCGGCTACTCTTTCAATGTGCTGCTGAAAGAGGTTTCGCCCCAGCCCAAGGCAAAATTCGTGGCGTTTGAAAGTTATTACAGCATGGGCCAGATGACCGCGGCGAGTTACGCGGGCATATCCTTCCCTTACGTTGAGGGGCTGCGGCTGGACGAAGCCCTGCACCCGCTGGCGCTGCTCTGCTTCGGCATGTATGGGGAAACGCTGCCCAATCAGGATGGCGCGCCGGTGCGCATGGTGCTGCCGTGGAAGTATGGATTCAAAAGCATCAAGTCGCTGGTGAAGATCAAGCTGGTGGAAAAAAAGCCGGACACCACTTGGAACCTGGCCACCCCCAACGAATACGGATTTTATTCCAACGTAAACCCCCAGGTGGATCACCCGCGTTGGAGCCAAGCCAAGGAGCGACGCTTGGGCGACTTTTTCCGGCGTGCCACTTTGATGTTCAATGGTTATGACCAGGTCGCGCCGCTCTACGCAGGCATGGACCTGAGAAAGAATTTTTAGAAACGGTGAGCGTTTGCGAAAAGTTCTCAGCAGCAAATGGATCAAGTTGCCGGCGTTTGCATTGTGCCTGGTCCCGCTGGGCCAGTTGGCGTGGCGGGCGCTCCACCACCACCTGACCGCCAATCCCATCGAGTACATCACCCACCAGACGGGCGACTGGACGCTGATCTTTATCGTCACCACGCTGGCGGTGACGCCGACGCGCAAGCTTCTGCGGCTGCCGGAACTGATTCGCTTTCGCCGCATGCTCGGGTTATTTGCCTTCTTCTACGGCCTGCTCCACTTCAGCACCTGGATCGGGTTGGACAAGTTTTTTGATTGGGCGGAAATGCTGCACGACGTGCGCAAGCGGACTTTCATCACGGCGGGATTCACGGGTTTCGCGCTGATGCTTCCTCTCGCCTTGACCTCCACGGCAGGTTGGATTCGCCGCCTGGGGGGCAAGCGCTGGCTGGCGTTGCACCGGCTGATTTACGTTACGGCCATCGCCGGCGTCGTGCATTACTATTGGCTGGTGAAATCGGACGTGCGCAAGCCGCTGTTCTACGGCGCACTGGTGGCTTTGCTTTTGGCCCTGCGGGTGGGATTCTGGCTGGTGGCGCGGCGCGGCAGGCCGGCGGGCAAGGCCCTCGAGCCCCAGCTCACTACCGCCGAGACGGCGTGACTCGCGCGCCTTCCACGGCATCAACTCCCCAAATAACAATTCAGAAAGGCATGGGTCAGCGCCCAGGCCTGCCGGGCAGCGGCGGGGTTGTAACTGGCGCGCACGTCGCAAAAAAATCCGTGGTCGGCGTCTGCAAAGTCGACGTTCACAAAAGGCTTGCCCGCTTTGCGCAGAGCTTCTGTGACCGCTTGCGTCTGCTCCAGGCCGATGTGCTTGTCCAAGCCACCCCAGAAGAAAAGCTGTGGTGCGTGCAAATCGCCGGCGCGGCTGAGCAAGCCGGGACTCATGGGGTTTGGCGCGATGCCGCCACCATAAAATGAGACGGCAGCCTTGACCGGCAGAATGGAATTGGTGAGGAAGGAAACCCGTCCACCCATGCAGAACCCGATGCACGCGATGGGCGTCTCCAGGGCGCCGAGATTCTCGCGCAGCCACGTGTAAGCGGCGCGCGCATCGGCCTCCAGGTCCTGGTCCTTCAGGGCGCGTACGTGGGGCATGACCGCCTCGAAATTGGTGTAAGACCCTTCGAATCCCGGCGCGGTGCGGTGGAAGAGTTCCGGGGCAAGGGCATGGTATCCTTCGCGCGCAAAGCGTTCGGTAATGTCACGGATATGCGCATTCACGCCGAAGGCCTCCTGAAACACCAAAAGTCCGGCGCGCGCGCGGCCGTCTTGCGGCCGAGCCACGTAAGCGCGCATGGTGGTTCCGTCTGCAACCGGCAATGTGACCCAGTCCGTACGGATTTCTGCCATGAGTTTTCCTCCCGATCTGAGTGTTCGATGATGACGACAGTATTGATGCCCGCCATCATTTTCCGCGCACTTCACGCAACCCGTCAACCTCTACTTTATTACGAACCCCTCACTTCAGAAATGGGGCGTAGGCACGCGGGGTTGAGGGGGGAACATGCTGCGGGGATCGCGGGGAGGTTGGTTCGTGCGGGTTCGTGTGGATACTGTGTCGTTAAAGACAAAAGTGCTTAGGGCTGACGAAATGAATCCGTCAGGCAGGGGCGGCTGGGTGGCCCCAAGGTCTCGGTTTCCAAAAGGTCAGAAGTTTGGCAGCCCTCCCAAAAGGGCATTTCCCCGAACGGGATGTAACTCTAGAGCCACCACTGAGACCTGCTCGTTGATCGAATCCGTACAGTGCTTGGGACTTCATTTGAAACACACCGTTGACGAACTGAATGTCCCCGAGGCATCAGTCCAGGCCGGGGTTTGCGCAGATGAAGAAGTTGTCAACAAGCTTGTCGCCGCGTCACTGGTGTTGGAAAATATCACTCCGGGATAAATAAAAGCATTACCGGACTTTGGGTTTGCGGTTACTTGGTTCGACACCCCGACGTTGGCGACACAAAAATCGGCAGTGCCCGTGGGAGTAATGGAAGCACCGGTAGCCGTAGAAGAACTCACGCTCCCATTACTTACATGGGCTCCGGAGCCGGAATTATCGACGGCCCATGTTCCGCCGTTCCCCTTCTCAACCTCGTAGTACATACCCTCAACATTCGTCGCTGAGCCTGATAGCGTTACTGTTACGGTCGTCACACCGGCCTTGGCGTTAGCCAGATACCATACATCCGTGGCGGCCAGCGAGGTCCCCACAGACGCGGCGCTAGGGACCTGCGTGAAGCTGTTTCCCGCCGCACAGGTAGTGCCGTCCGTGCAGACCTTACTTACGGTTCTAGCCGTCGAGTTATAATTTCCGATAGCCACGGCGAGCAAGTTGCCAGCCGTTGTCGAGGGAACCGTGATCGCCAGCGATGCCGAAGAGGTGCCTTGATTGTTAGCGGTGTTGATGATCCCGATACCGGTCGGAGAAAGGAAGTTGATGAAATCGTCGGTAAGATTTCCCACGGCGAGAGTTGAACTCGACACATTCTGGGTAAATGTCTGATTGCCGGTGCCCGCAGAATAACAGTGGTCGTAAGCGTTATTCTGGTCAACAGGCTCCGGCCCGCTGACGCTCATCCCGCCAAAAGATGCCATATCGGCGTAACATCCAGATGGTGCGGCAACCGTCAGCGCCGTGTTGAAGGCCAATCCGCCATTGACAATTACCAGGCTCGTAGTTGACCATGGAAGCCAAGCATTGGTGAAAGTTACCGACGATCCAGCAGGAACGCTATTATTGCCCGTGGCCAGCCGGTTTGTGTAGGGATTGGTAATTGCCCCCACGAAGTCACGGAGAGTAAAATCACAATCCCCAGTCCCCGTCGTGTTCATCGTGAGCGAACCGTTGGAGTCGGCTGCCGCGTTCGGCACATAGAATTCACTGCCGTAGCCCGATGAACCGCTAAACTGGTTGACCGTCCCCGCCTGCGTCCAGGAATTTCCTGAATCTGAAATGCTGTTGAGCTGCATCGGTGTCGAGCCGCCGCACATCGCCGTTCCCACCAGAAGGTTTCCACTGCTAGTGAATTGCAACGGCCAGGATGTGGCAGTTTGTCCGGATGCCGTGCTCCACGACTTCAGATGGGCTAAATAGAAGCCGCTCGGGGCGCTGCCTTGAGAAGAGGAGGACGCTTTGAATGCCAACACGATCTCCGTGTACGTCGAAGCGTTCGCCATCGTCATCGAGGGAGTAATTGAGCCGGTGCCAGCGTCCACCTCCCATTCGCTCGCGCAGCCGTCCTGATTTTCTTCCGTCCCCAACGTGAATCCGGATCCGGCTGTGAAGGCTGGCGTGCCGGTCACCAGGGGAGTTCCAGCCCGGCAAACGAGAGCCCAAATGAAATCCTTCGCAACCGTAGGGCTGATCGTCACGGCGTTGGCAGTCGTCGAGCTTGCGCCCGCCGCACTGCCGCTGGTGTCGAGCGGACTGGAGGTGGCGATGTTGTAAGCCATCCCCGCCTTGGCCTGGACCTGCGTTACGGCGGTGGTTCCGAACGTGATGGTCACTAAATGGGCTCCCGCCGTGAGATTCGGCGAGTAACATGCACCCGTCCATTTACTCGTTCCGCTGTCCTGCGAGCCGTTGACACAGGTATAGGAATCGCTTTTGTCGTCCGTCGCTGTGGGGGTCACGGCGGTGCTGTTTTCGTACTCGTACCCGACGTATCCAAGGTTGCCCGCCAAGGCGGGCTCCGCGTAGGGAACGCAATAAGAATAAGCCGCACAGGCCGTTTGACCGGTCGGGTTCGCTCCCAGCGCATTAGTGAGCGTGCTGTTCTTACTGGTTTCGGATACGAAGCCGGGAGTAGGACTGCCTGACGCGCCAGGGTTGAAAGTTGTGGCAACATACTGAGGCTGGAAAGGAAGCGCAGTCAAGGGATCAGCGGAATGCATGAATGTCGCCCCCAAAATCACCGCCGAGGAAACCAGCAAGAACCGTTCCAGCATGTCAGTTCGCCCCCGCCGTGTTGAGACTCTGGAAGGTCAGCGAAACCCAGTACACGTTCGGAGAGGTGGTGGCGGTATCGCTCGCGCTACGCAGGATTTCCACGTTCATGTTGCCGCCCGCCGAGCAGCCCGTCATCGTGACGCTGCTCAAAGTCTCGGTAAAAGGGGTATTCGCCGTGCTGGTCGTCGTCGCCGTCCCGAAAGCCTGCGCCGTGTTAAACGCCGGGTCGTCCGTGGTCGATGAGCATCCCGTCGCCATCAGCATGATGATTGTCTGCGAGGCCGTAGTGTTAGCACCCTGCGTAAAATAAATCTTAGCGTAGACCGTCGAACTACTATCCCAGTTGCCGGGAATGTCAATCTGGAATTGGGCGGTATTGGACTGAGCAAATTGCAGGACGCCGCCCTGGACGTGTGTACCCGTGCGGCACGCCGCCGTGGGAGCGGCAGAGGTCGGCAGCGACCAACCCGTGCCCGCCGTCGCGTTGTTGCAGTTCGCGGCGGGGATAATCAGGGGGGGATTAACGAGGTCTTTATACGACCCGTTGGCGCTTGACCCACCTGAATTGAGGAGTTGACCAGACGTTCCTGCGGCGCTGGAAGTTGGCGCTCCGCCCGCGCCACCGCCAAACAGCACGCCATACGAAGTTAGTGCTGCGGAGGAAGTGAGCGTCGTCGCCGAACTGAAATAGGGAATCCCGCCGGAGTTTGCCGTGCCGCCCACGGTCAGGGGAAAATTGAGCGACCCGTTTCCGCCGCCCCACAGTGCAGCCTCATAGTTCGTGCCATCGCTGACGACGTGTGCCCCGGTGGGAGCCGTGGCCGTCCCTGCCGCAACCGTCAGACTCGCCGTGCCGCCGTTGATATTCTGCCCCGACCGCGCAATCGTCACGACTCCCGTGCCGTAGTTGATGATGTCAAGGCATTGGCCGCTGGGGGGCTGCGAGGTTGATGCGACGAGGGTGATGGTGAACGTTCCGCTGGCTACCGGGATGGTTTTGCAGGCGGTGAAATCGGAAGCCAAAACCTGATAGGTCGCAGTCTGCGCATTCACCACGAAAGGCTGATTCGATACCGGCTGGCTACTGGAGTTCGTTCCCAGGAAAAAGGCGGACGCAGGATATGCCCCGCCGTTAGCTTTCGTGCAGGTTATGGCGTTTGATCCGGAGGTTGTGCAGTCACCGGACAATTCCGCTGAACTTAGGGCGGAACCACTCGACCTGAGCAGGCCGGCGGAAAAGCTCGTCTGGCCCGTCCCACCATCGGCAACGGGAACCGTGGGAAGCTGGCTGGTGGCGACGGAGCCACTCAGATTACTGAATGACGGCTGCACCCAGGCAGGAGATCCACTGCTGACGCCCAGGAACTGATTGGTGCTGCCGATGGGCAATCTCGCCAGCGCAGGAGTAGAGTTCGCATAGAGCAGGTCGCCCGACGTCGTGAGCGGCGTTTGGCTGAGCGCCAGCGAGCCGGAAAGATTGATGAAGGCAGGCTGCGAACAATTCGCATTGCCCGACGCCGCAACGCCCGTGGCGAAGTTGTTGCCCGAGCATTGCGTGGGAGTGGCCGCCAACGCGGTGGCCGTCGCCGCGTTGCCAGAAGTGTTGCTGGTTAGGGAAGCGGGCAGATCTGCCGCGACCAGGGTGCGGAAAGAGGGGTTCCCGCTCGAACCACTGGGTGCTGCCAAAAAGGTATTCGCGGTCTGACTGCCGAATCCCGCTCCGGTTAAAGAACCCCAGGAGGGATCCGTGCCGTTCGAGGTCAGGAAAGTATTCGCGCCGCCGATCGCCAAGCGCGTATTGGAAGAGGAATGGTAATAGTGCAGATCACCCTCGGTGGTCAGAGGAGAAAGCGCGTTGAAGGCGGTGGCCGCAGTAGACTGTCCCGTTCCCCCGGAGCTAATTCCCAGTGTTCCGGCAACGTCGCTGAACTGGATTTGCGCCAGCGTGGGCGCGGTCGCCGCCCCAGCGGCTCCGAGCGACTTCAAGTACATCGGAGTCGTGGAGGTGTTCCCCGCCAGCCGGGTGAGCGCTCCGCTCGCGCCTCCGTAAAGAAGGTCGCCCAGCGTGGTCATGGGAGTTGGCACGACCAGCGCGGGAATGTTGACGGGCAGATTATTACCGTTCAATCCGCCAATCGTTAGACCACTCGAGGTGGTTGTCGCGCAAAATGTGTGCGCCGCCGCAGCATCCGAATTGAACGCCAAACAGTAGCTCGACTCGTTTCCGGTGCCTTCTGGCGTGAGCAGGAAGTCCATCCCCCCATTTCCCGTAGCCAGGTGGGGCGTGAACTGGTAGGCGAAATATGCAGGGGTGTTTGTAGAGGGATTGGCGAAAGTGTCGAAGTAATTGTTCAGCAGGTGGGAGATCGTTGCGCCACCATTGCTCGCCCCAACGGTAAAGTCACCGGTGGTGTTTCTGGCCGGGACATTGTAGGCAACGGTGGGCCAGCCCAGATCGCAGAACGTCCCGGCGCTTGGCCAAAAATTGTTTAAGGTGACGCCTATTCCTTGCCCGTAGCTTCCGATGGTAACATTGCTTACATTCGTGCGACCCACGATGTCCCAACTGCCCCCACCGGGATACTGGAAAACGGTCGTCCCCACCCCGGGTATGTTTACCGTGGGGGGCGTGATGATGATGTAGTTTGAGTCCACAGCCGCCTGGAAGCCCGTCCCCGACCCGCTTGTAGAGGCTTGGCCGCATGTTCCAGAAGCGATGGAAGTGCCGGCATTCGAAATGGTGACGCCCGTCACTACACCCGATGAGACCGACGACATCTTCAGCACCGGGGCGGTCCCCGTCGTGTAGCAATTCAGCGTGATGGTGTCATTAACGGCATAGCCACCGACGCCGCCATTCGCAATGGTCGCCGTCTCCACCTGCCCTAAAACATCGGGGGCGTTGGAAATTGTGGCCTGCGGGCTCAGCCCGGTTTGACCTAGAGGATACCCACTCGCGCTCACCCCGGTATTCAGATTCACATAATAGTAATATGTAGTTGTATGTGTTCCTCCTGCAAGATGATAAGAAAGTGTCGGTGGTTCAGAAAGGGTTATAGCGCCGGTGTTCACGCCGCCGCTGAGGATTTGTCCGTTCGAGGAATTGAAGGACCCTGAACCGAGGGCGGGAAATTGTGCCTGAGCGTGAGTAGAAAACATGGGAATGTTAAGGGTGAGATTGTCGAACAGGCTTGATGACAGGTGGCCGCCCCCAGAGATGACGGTGTTAATGCTGCTGGCCTCGAATACACCCCCAGAGTTCACCACCCTCTGCCAGATGGCCCCGTTGTCCGTCGTCTGCGCGCCCGCTGCCGTCGCCCATGTCGGCGCGCTGCTTCCGCTGGTGCCGCCCACCACGCACTTCTGCTCGTTGCCATTACTATCCTTGATGATCTCTCCTCCGACGTAGGCGTACGATGCCGTCCAGGTGGGCGCATCGCTACGCAACCCCATCTCCTCCATGTAGGTGCTGTCCAGAAAGGTGTCCTGTCCGTAGATGTCGAAGCCCAGATTTTGAACTTCTTCATCGCTGTGCCAGAAGTAATTCGAGAATGCCCCGGTATCTACGTAAACAGCGGTCCCGCTTTGCAGCCCGCCAAAAATGTTATCGTAAAACCCGTTGCTGTTGGCATTCCAGCCCACGGTGAGACCCGTTATCCAGCCGAGGAAATTGTTCCCTTGAAAATGGCTGTAACAGTTGCAGCCAGTTATCAAGGGGAGGTCGGGCCTGAGCCCGGTCTTGGACCCGTAATAGAAACCATAAGAAGCGTAGGCGTACAAATTCACAAACGTGCCCTCGGAGGCTTGGGGAAGGTAGATTGCCATGTCGTTCGGCAGGGGGTAGTTCGGGGGGTTGTTGACGGCGTTTATATAGTTCCCCACGGTAAAATTCGCCAGGGTCAGGTATGCGGCATTTACCGTGGTGTCCTGATAAATCATCGGGGAAGTGCCGTTGCCAGTAATTACACTTGCTTGCGTCGACAGCCCTTTTATTGCATCTCCGTAACTGACCTTAATGCCCATGCCGGGGCTTTCTGTGAGGGTCACAGCCCCAAGTAATAAGGTCACATTGGGGGACATAACAATGTTCTCGGACATGGACTGGCTTCCGCCCAGGCCTCGGGCATCGACGGTGCCGCCCGTGGAGGGCAAGGCGGCGATCGCCGCATTCACCTTGGAGCCAAAATCCGTGCCCGCCTGCAAGCTGGCATCGATAACGGTGGATCCGTTGCCCAAGCCTGAAGAACTTCCGCCGCCACTGGGAGCAGCACACGCGGGCACCCCCCCGGTGGAAATCTGGTTTAAGAACTGGCCGCTCGTGCAAGTCACGGATTCAACCCCGCCCAAGGTACTCGTGGTCGGCACGGGGAGATCGGCTCCCACCAAAGTGCGGAAGCTTGGCGCGGCAGCACTGCCAGAAGTGGGACCGGCCATGATGAAGTTAGCGTTTTGATTTGCCAACGCCGCTGTCAACGTGCCGGATCCGGTCACCGGTGAACCAGAAACCGAGAACAGGGAAGGCAGCGACAGTCCGACGCTGGTAACGGTTCCGGCCCCGGTACTGCACGAACCCCAGACGGGATCCGTCCCATTCGAGGTCAGACATTGGCCGTTGGTACCAACACCCAGACGGGTGTTCGCGGAAGAATGATAGAAAAGAAAGTCGCCCTCCGTGCTGAGTGGCGAAAGAGTATTGAACGCCGCCGCCGCGGTGGTCTGTCCGGTACCGCCCCCCGCTATTCCCAGCGTGCCAAATGCCGGAGCAGTTGATCCCTGGCCCAACAAGGGTAGCCCGCTCGTTCCTGCCGCAGTCGATTTTACGGGGGAGGACGATCCCCCGCCGTACAACACGCCATATTGGGTCGTGCTGGTATTGGTCAAATTCGGAACGCTGAGCGTTGCGGTTCCGCTTGAACCGCTATGAGCCAAAGTGAGAGTCGAGTTCCCATTCGTCCCGCTGGCAACAACGTCCTGAAGCGACCAGCTATCAGTTGCGGAAGCCGAACCGTTCCAGTACGTGCCGGAGAGATTAAACAATGGACTTGACTGCGGCGTGCCGGAGGTTGCTGCCGTGGTGTTAGCCCAAGTCCAGTTGACGGCCGAAGTATGATTGAACGTCGTCGCGTAGGTGGACATGGAGAGAGTGAGATTGGCCGTCGGATTGACCAAAGTGCTCCAAGCAAGATTGCTGCTGCCGCTGCATGAACCCCACACCGGGTCAGTGCCATTGGAGGTCAGGCACTGGCCATTGCTGCCAGCACCCAGACGGGTGTTTGCGGAAGAATGGTAGTAAATAGTGTCGCCTTCCGTGGTGAGGGGTGAAAGAGCGTTGAACCCGGCATTCGCGGTGGTCTGTCCGGTGCCACCCCCGGAGATGGCAATCGTGGGAAGGTCGGAACCGACCAGAGCGCGGAAAGTCGGGGCCCCCGAACTGCCATTCGGCGCGGCATAAACAGTGTTGGCGGTTTGAGTGCCGATGCAGTTGGCGTTCCCGCTGGCCGCGACACCCAATGCAAAGGCCGAACCCGTGCACTGAGACGGCGCAGTGGCCAAGGCGGTGGCGGTGGCAGCATTGCCGGAGGTGCTGCTGGTAATGGAAGCGGGCAGGTCCGCCGCAACCAAACTACGGAAAAAAGGATTTCCGCTCGAACCGTTGGGCGCCGCCAAAACATTATTTGCGGTCTGACTGCCGAATCCCGCTCCAGTTAAAGAACCCCAGGAGGGATCGGTGCCGTTCGAGGTCAGGAAAGTATTCGCGCCGCCGATCGCCAAGCGCGTATTGGAAGAGGAATGGTAATAGTGCAGGTCACCCTCGGTGGTTAGAGGAGAAAGCGCGTTGAAGGCAGCCGCCGTGGTTGTCTGCCCGGTGCCGCCTTGGGAAATTGTTGCGGTTCCGCTGAGGTTACTGAATGTCGGCTGAAACCAAGCAGGCAGTCCGCCGCTGATCCCCAGAAACTGGTTGGTTCCGCCGATGGGCAAGCGGGCAAGCGCCGGCGTCGAGTTAGCGAAAAGAAGATCCCCCGCCGTGGTGAGGGGAGTCTGCCCAAGCCCCAGTGAACCTGCAAGGTTGCTGAAGCCCGGCTGCAAGCAGTTGGCATTTCCGCTGGTGGAGATACCCGTGGCCCAGTTGTTGCTACCGCATTGAGTGGGGCTGGAAGCCAGGGCGGAGGCCGTGGCAGCATTGCCCGAGGTGCTGCTGGTAAGGGAAGCGGGCAGGTCCGCCGCCGCCAGGGCGCGGAAAGTCGGTGTGGCCGCCGGTCCCGAGCCCGGCCCCGCCAAAATCGTCTTGGCTGTCTGAGTGAGGAGTTGCGGCGTGAGCGTTCCACTCGAGGTGATCGGAGAGCCGAAAACGGTCGGGTTGAAAATGATGCCATCGCCGGCCATTCCCACGCTGGACACGGACCCGGAGCTGGTCGCGCCACCCGAAACAAACATGGTCCGCACGTCAGTGATCGAGGAAATCGCCGTGCTGGTGGTGACGACCGTCGCGATCGGGATGGTTGCGGCAGTGAAGCCCGTGCTGTTCGACGCCGGCGCGCAATTATGCGAAGCATCGAGATACACATAGTTCGTTGCGCTGGGCGCGAGGGTAAGTGTGCCGCCGGCGTAGGTCTGAACGACATTGCTGCAAACGGCTGTCCCTGGGGCCAGATTCAAGGTCAGGTTTGATCCGGCCGTCGGCCAGTACCCGGGCCCAACTCCTTGCACGAATTTCGCGTTGACAGGAAAGATCTCCTGGCCCGCCTGCGCCTGGGGCTGCTGCGGAAAAGCAGTGGACAGTGAATAGTGAACAGTGAACAGCAGCAGGACTAACATCTTTAGCTTGCTTCCTACTCTGCACTGTCCACTGCGCACTTTTCTTTGCACTGTCCACTGTTCACTGTTCACTGTTTTTTTCACCATACCTGCACCTTTGCGGTTACCCCAGCGTCGGAGGCAACGAGATAGAGGTTTACGTCGTCCAGGTCCGTCGGTGATTGCCACCAGATGGCTCCCGCGCTGGTCATGCGGATGTTTGCAGCCACGGGAGTGCGCCCTAACTCGCGCGGGCACATTCAAGAGCGCGAACGAAGCCGCTGTAGAGGACAAAGTGGATGCCCCGGCGGTGCGCTTCCTGGCGAACCACGTCCCACTCCTCCACCACAAAGGGGGAGTTGTGGGAAATCGGGAAGGCGCCGTCGCAAAGGACCACATCGTGCTCGGGGAGGCAGAGAATCGCGGTCTGCAAGTCAGAGGCAAGCGTAATAGCCTCAAGTTGTTGCGCAGGCCCGTCCAGGGAGTGGAGGAGTTCGGCGGTGAACTCCGCGAGGGTCGAATCGTCTTCCACGATCAGAAGTTTCATAACTCACCTGCTTGCCGGCATCGGGCGCGAGAGGGACAAAAAAGATGCATCGCCGGCAGGGGGACGGAAGAGACGGGCTGAAACCTGCCTCCGTGCAAGGCATCGCGCCCCAGGATTTTCACACAGTTTCGGGCGCCCCGCCCTTTCCGCCTGTCCAGACGAACAACTCGGGCGAGGGAGAATTCTTGGCTAGGGGCTGGACGTTGGTTTTGATTCTGACCATGCATGTCGCGAGGCGCGTGGAAGGAGTTCGAGTTTCGAAATGTTGAAGAATCAACCACTTCGGCTTCTGCAAGGACGTTGATAAGTTCAATAGCCTCTGCACCCTCAGAGGGGAAACAACATGACGGAGTCGATGAGGGGAAGAGGGGGGAATTCGAAGCGCAATAGCGCTGGGCGGAACGGTGAAAGGGGGTAGTCGGAGGGATAGCGGCAGGGTATGAGGCAGTAATCATTAGGGGTAGCGCGGGGGGGTAGATGGGTGGCTCCGCCCAGAGCTGCTGCGTGTGGGAGGGCGAGGACTCGCGCGCGGTCTTTTGGGATATTTTCCTGCATGGCATGCTCGACACTGCGGATGAGCAAAATTTGCCAGCCACGTACTGGCGGTAAGGTCCGTGCATACGGCGGTCGGGCCGTGGCAGACCAAAGGACTGGCGAGGAGGAGTCTGCGCAAAACACCGACAGTAAGAAATGGTTAGTACACAGAACATTATCAATGAGAGGAGAGGGGCGCCGGATGACATTCCAATTGCCATAAAAACTATCCGCGGAGTAGATGCGCGAACCCCGGAACTTGCCGGGCGGCGGCGACCCTGGGGAGAGCGTCGCGCCGCCAATAGGGAATTCGCTCAAGACGGAAATTGGAGAACTTTATAACCATGGAGAACGCGGGAACGGGGTACCTGACATTTTGATACTATAGGCTACAATCAGCGATCAGGCGTGAGCTATCTTGCTCGCCTCGTGGCCGACTTATGCACGTTGGCGGCCATACTTGCCAGGAGCTGATCACTGGCCGCCATATCGAACTCAGGTTGTTTTGTTCCGCCATGGTGGTTATGACCTCAGGGAGGCTGCGTGGGACTTCGCGGCGGCCGACTCAGGTCTCTGCGCGGGCAAGTCAGTTTGGGCGGAAGATGGCCGGGGTAAGTCGTCAGGAACAAACTGTTTGGCCGCCAGCGCCCGGTGAACTCGCCGCTCATGAATTTCGAGGAGACTCGAACGTGGGTGGCCAGGGCGGAGGCCATGCGGTTCCAGCCAGCAGCGCGCGCCCTCGGCGGACAGAATGGCCACACTCGCTACATACCTTCAGAAGGACGTGGCGGGCCCGAAGGAATCGCTCCCGCAGATGTGGGAGGACTTGGTGCTCTTTGCGGAGCACACTTTTACGTCCTGGGGCGGTTACTCGCGGTCGGAGAGCGAGGAAACCGTCCATCAACTCGCCACCAAAGATCAGTTCGGGGGCGATGGCCGGGAGAGAATCGATGCCATTGTGGACAAATCCCTGAGCCAGATTGCGGACCAGATTCACGTCCCGCCGTGAGCTATCGTGGTTTTCAACTCGCTGACCTGGGCTCGCGATGGCTTGGTGGAGACGGATCTCGACGCGCATTCGGTGATTTCGGAATACCCCGACATGAATCCTGTGCCGTTCGAGGTTCTTCATCACTATCAGGACTACGACCATGTGCGCTTTCTCGCCCGCGACGTGCCTTCCCTGGGTTACAAGTGCTACCAGATTGCGTCCAGCCGCGATGTGCTGAAGGGCGGTAGTGTGAGTGGTCGACCGTGCAGCACTGCGTAAAGGAGGAGAGCGCGGATGTAGCCGTCGGACTGACTCACATTGACTCGCCACTTGTCACGCTGGGCACATTGGCCGCGGCACTGGGCCGGAAAAATTCATCCCCAGGAGTTCCGCCATTTTTCCCTGGGTGATGAACAATTACTGGCACACCGATTTCCGGCGCGTGCATGGCGGGGACTACACATTTCGCTACGCGCCTCGTGCCTATCCGGTTGTTTCAGCAAGCCACAAGCTGTAGTATAGGGGCGTGCCACGCCCATCGTTTCCAAGAACCCTGCAGGAATTCCAGTCGAGGTTCGCTACCGAAGCAGCTTGCCAGAA
>Ga0326728_10005358_pt1 | contig 36169 bp, 24 predicted proteins | sample MB3enrmetagenome_FD_207602 | JGI IMG/M metagenome (GOLD analysis project Ga0326728, IMG submission 207602) | Lab enriched peat soil microbial communities from McLean, Ithaca, NY, United States - MB31MN | ecosystem: Environmental > Terrestrial > Soil > Wetlands > Peat | place: USA: New York...
AATCCCGACAAGGTTGCGGCGCTGGAACGGGCTGGGATTCAGGTGACCGAGCGCGTGCCCTGCGAAGTCGCGCCCACCGAGCATACCGAAGAATATTTGCGGACGAAGCAGGAAAAGTTGGGGCATTTGTTTAGCGAGCGGCGGGGCGAGCATTAAGGACTGACAAAATCTTGCCGCACGCCGTAGCCGGCCTCGGCGGCTGGAGAGGCATTCTAAGCGGCACCCTCACCGCAGCGATCCATCGCCGCGTCACCTAAAATCAAGCGCGGCTAGTTGTGCTCCCCTGGCTCTACGTGTAGGGATCAGGCCCGCAGCAGACGTTTCAGCTTCTCTCGATTTTTCACCGGCAGGTTGCGTAGGGCGGATTGCGCCAGGGCCAGATAAACTTCGCAGGCTCCGGGATGCTTCTTCAGCGCAGCGAGGTGTTGGGCAACGGTCGCGGCGTCTCCACGGACCAGCGGGCCGCTGAAAGACCGCGCCGGACCCAGGCGCGCGTAGTTCGCCAGAGTCTGACGAATGATGGGCAAGCTCTGGCGTCGCGCATCGTTACGCGTGAATCCGGCGGCGCTGGCCGCATCTTCGAGCGTCACCAGGAACGCCAGCAAGAGTGGCGAAGTCATCGTGGCCCATGCGTGGTAGGCGGCTTTGCGTGGCGCGGGCAAATGGAAACTCTCGCCGCCCAATTGGCGGACGATGTGGCGTGCGACCCGCGTGGCCGCGTCATCGCCTTCAATGGCGAAAGGCACGCCCTGCAAAGAAGGACGCGAGTCCGCAACAAAGGTCATGAGCGGATGCACGGACGCGACCGCCAGGCCTGCCTGGCGCAGAGGATCAAGTTCGCGGCTGGGCAGGGCACCGCTGGAGTGCAGGGCGAAACGGACGTTGTTCCGAACTTTTTTCTGAGCTTTTTTCTGAACTATGTTCTGAACTTTGCATCGAACACCGCTTTTATGATTCGCCGGCGTGCGCGCGGTCAGAGAAGCGGCCAGAGCGGACGCCGCGCCGCGAATCTCACGGTCGGGAACGCAGAACCAGAGCAAACTGGCGTCGAGCGCTGCGGAATTTGCGGTGACTGCGCGCGCGCCGACCCGCGCGGCGAGCGCGCGCGCTTTGCGGAGAGACGGCGGCGCATTGCGCGCAACGATCTCAGTGATCTTGAAACCGGCTTCGTGCAGGGCCAAGGCCAAGGAGCTGGCGAGGCTGCCGGCCCCGACAATGGCGACGGTGGGATCTTTGGTTATGATCGTCTTGGCGATTGTTCTTCCGGTCATCAGTCTTGAACTTGGGGCAATCGATTTTCGGCTCACGGGCGCAGCATACCTTATATTGTACTAATGGCGAAATCGGCAGGAACGAAATCGAAGCAAGCTCGCGTCCTCTCTTCACGAGTCAGTTACCGGGGACCGGTATTCAGCGTCACCACGGATGAAGTGGAAGAGTCTGGCGGCGTGCGGGCGCGGCGCGATGTTGTGCGGCACTCGGGGTCGATCGTTGTGCTGGCGGTGGAGGATGCTGCCGGCGACGATGCGTCGAAGGCGGGGCGCAAGGGCGAGCCGCGTATTTTGCTGGAACGCCAGTACCGGCACGCGGCCCAGTCGATGATGTGGGAGCTGCCCGCCGGGCGTATCGACGACGGCGAAACGGCGCTTACCGCCGCCAAGCGCGAGTTGCTGGAAGAAACCGGCTACTCCGCGCGGCAGTGGAAGAGAGTGTTGCATTTCTACGTTAGCCCGGGTTTTCTCGACGAAACCATGACCATCTACCTGGCGCGCGGACTCCAGGCGGGCGAAGCCCAGCCCGAGGCGGACGAGAGGATCGCGATCAGATTTTTCAGTTTGCCGGAGGCGAAAACCATGGCGCTCCAGGGGCGCATCCGCGATGCCAAAACCATCTGCGGCGTTCTGTGGCTGGCCCAGATGGCGCGACCGGCGCGGTAGACGGGGATGCGGAAGCATCCGTTTTTCAAGGAACGGCCCTTAGGAAACGCTGCCGGGCTTCTCCCGGGTGGACAGCCGGGGGTGTCTATCGCTGGGCGAATGGCCTGCCCGCTACCTAAGATATGTGACGCCAAGCCTTGACAGCGCCCGCTTGGAGCAGCACAATTCCTATCACATTTTTCCGGGGTTCCCGGAATCGCGTATTTTCGGGGAAATCCGTAAAAATTAGGGGGACGCACGTGGAACGTTTGAAAGGCACGGTCAAGTGGTTTAACAACGCCAAAGGTTACGGCTTCCTCGGCCGCGACGATGGACCGGATGTATTCATTCACTACAGTTCCATCACCACCGAGGGCTACAAGAGCTTGCAAGAGGGCGATAAAGTGGAGTTTGAAATCGTCCAGGGACAGAAAGGCCCACAAGCGGCCAATGTAACCAAGGCCTCCTGAGCGGAGGCCGCTGAACTCAGGCCGATTTTTCCTGACCAAGTTGTTGTGTCAATTACGCCCACGCCCAATGTGTCGCCCGGCGCATGACGATTCTCAGTTGCGCTGCATCTTCCGCGTTACAATCTTCTCTCAGGTTAACAACTCCGCATGGACAACAAAGCCATCGCCGGACTTCTTTACGAGACTGCCGATCTGCTGGAGATCGATGGGCAGGACTCGTTTCGCGTGCGCTCCTATCGCAACGCGGCCGAGGCCATCGAGGCGCTGCCGCAACAGGTTTCCGACTTGATCGCGGAGCCGAAGAAACTGCTCGAAGTGCCGGGTATTGGCAAAGGGATGCTGGCGAATCTGCAAATGCTGTTCAAGGATGGCTCGATAGAGGCGCACAGCGAGCTGCTGAAAAAATACAGCCCTTCAATGCTCGAACTGCTGAAGGTTCAGGGACTGGGGCCGAAGACGATTGCGTTGATTTGGAGCGCGTATCAGGTCAGCGACCTCGAGGGCGTGGAAAAGTTGGCGCGCGCAGGCAAGATCCGTACGCTGCCGCGCATGGGCGAAAAGCACGAGCAGAAGCTGCTCAAGGCGATTGAAGATTATCGGCGAATGGCGGGACGATTCCTGATCGACACGGCGGAAGAGCTGGCGGAGAAGCTGGTCGAGTATTTGCTAGCGTCGCCAACGGGCGATCTCGGCGTCGAAAAAGTTACGCCTGCTGGATCGCTGCGGCGCGGACGCGAAACCGTCGGCGACCTCGACGTTCTGGTTACGGGCAAGGGCTGCATGGAGGCGGAGCCGCGGCAGAAGATCGTCGAACATCTGCTGCGTTTCCCTGGGCTGATGGACGTGATTGCGCAGGGAGAAAACAAGGTCAGCTTCCGGCACCGCAACGGCATGCAAGTGGACGTGCGGCTGCTGGCTCCGGAATCGTTTGGCGCGGCTATGCAGTATTTCACCGGGTCGAAGGCGCACAACGTGGCGTTGCGGCAACGCGCGCTCAAGATGGGCTTCACGCTCAACGAATACAGTCTCTCGCGGATCGAAGATGAGAAGGTGGTGGCGCGCAAGACGGAAAAAGAAATTTACAGCAAGCTCGGCCTCGAATTCATTCCTCCGGAACTGCGCGAGAATCTAGGAGAGATCGAAGCCGCGGCCAGCCACGCTTTGCCCGTGCTGATTGAGCTGTCGGATATTCGCGGCGACACGCACATGCACACGGTCGCGACCGACGGCCGCAACACGATTGAAGAGATGGCCGAAGCGGCGCGGGAACGCGGCTATGAGTACATGGCCATCACCGACCACTCGAAAAATCTCGCCATGGCCAACGGCCTCACCGACGAACGGGCGCTGGCGCATATTGCAAGCATTCGGGCGGTTGAAAAGAGGATGAAGGGCATCCGCATTTTCGCGGGGATCGAAGTCGATATCCTGGGCGATGGGTCGCTCGATCTCTCGGACTCGGTGCTCGAACAGATGGACATCGTGATCGCCAGCGTGCACTCGCACTTCAATCAGGACCGCTCCACCATGACGGAGCGGTTGCTGAAGGCAGTTGCCAATCCCAACACTTCGGTGATTGGGCATCCCACAGGACGCTTGCTGTTGCGGCGCGAGGCATACCAGTTCGACCTCGACGCCGTGCTCAAAGCGGCTGCGAAGCACCGAGTCGCGATGGAGCTGAATTCTTATCCCGACCGCCTCGACCTCAACGACGTGCATCTGCGGCTGGCGAAACAGCATGGGGTGAAAATCGTCGTCAACACGGATTCGCACCACACCTCGCACCTGGAAAAAATGCGCTACGGAGTCACCCAGGCCCGCCGCGCCTGGCTCACCAAAGACGACGTGCTGAACACGCTGCCCGCGAAAGAATTTGCCCAGGCGATGAAACACGGCTGGTAGCTGGGGCAAAAAAGGGAAATAAGTTGCCAACGTTGGATAAGGCGCAGGCCAGTTCACGTTGCAATCGTTCGATCCACAACGAGCATCCGGCATTGGAATCAGTAGCTTACAGCAAGCCATTCGGGCACGATTTGGACTCTGGTTTGCTCACGGAACCAAGGCACGGTTTGCTGTTTTGCAAGGAATCCACAAACCTCTGCTAGCATCTGGAAGTGGGTCGGGGAAGATCCATCCAGAATGAGTCTGGTGAGTGCTGGATAGGAACGGGTAAGGAAATCTCGGGTTGCGAGGAGCCACGAGCTGCAACGAATACCGCCGCTGGATGGAGTGCGGGCAGCCGGACAACGCATGGTCGACAAGAAAGTGGTCATTATTGGAGGCGGGCCGACGGGGCTGGGAGCGGCCTATCGTCTGCACGAACTAGGGTACGAGAACTGGGTGCTTTACGAAGGGTCCGGCGACGTGGGCGGGCACTCGACCTCGCATGTGGATGCGCAAGGCTTTGTGTGGGATGAGGGCGGACACGTTATTTTTTCGCATTATCCCTATTTCGACAAAGTGATCGACGACATGCTGGGGAAGGAAACGCACGAGCGCATCCGCGAAAGCTGGGTGTACTTGAAAGACGCGTGCGTGCCGTATCCGTTTCAGAACAACCTGCGGTATTTACCGAAGGCTGAGCAAGTTCGTTGCCTGCTGGGCGCGTCCCAGGCTGCGGCCAGCCGCAACGGCGAGGCGGCGAACTTCCGGGAGTGGACGCTGAACACGTTCGGCGAGGGCATTGCCGAAGTTTTCATGTTTCCCTACAACTCGAAGGTTTGGACCACGCCGCTGGAGCGCATGTCGAAGGGATGGATTGCGGAGCGCGTGTCGGTGGTGGATTTCAAGCGGCTGCTGGAAAATGTGCTCTACGAAAAAGACGATGTGGCCTGGGGCCCGAACAATAAGTTCCGCTTCCCGCTGCACGGGGGCACGGGGGAAATCTACCGGCGCATGGCGCGGCGGTTTCCGGGCAAGGTACGGACTGGCAAACAGCTTGTCGAAGTGGACACGGCGCAGAGGAAAATCTCGTTTGCCGACGGCAGCGGCGACAGTTACGACGCGCTGATCTCAACCGCCCCGCTGGATTTGCTGGCGGGCATGTTGAAGCCGGCCGACGCGCGGCTGCGCGAGGCGGCGGCGTTGCTCGAACACAACGATCTGCTGGTGCTGGGCATCGGATTGCGCAAGAAGATCGATACCGGCAAATGCTGGGTGTATTTCGCGGACCCGGAAATGCCCTGCTACCGGGCGACGTTTTTTTCGCATTACTCTCCCTTCAACGTGCCCAACGGCGACACGGAACAGTACAGTTCGCTGATGTGCGAGATGTCGGTGCCGCTGGGGCAAACGGTGGATATCGAGCGCACGTATGAAGAGATGCTGGCGGGGCTGGTGCGAGCGAAAATACTCGACGAATCCGACCGCGCGCGCATCGTCTCGCGCTACCACCGGCTAGTGAAATATTCCTATCCAATTCCGACGCTGGAGCGCGACGGCGCGCTGGCGATTTTGCAACCGGCGCTGATGCAGCAGGGGATTTACTCGCGTGGACGCTTTGGCGCGTGGCGCTACGAAATTGGGAACATGGATCATTCGGTGATGATGGGCGTGGAAGTGGCCGATCACATCGTGGGCGGAGGGAAGGAATTGGTCTGGTACAGTTCTTAATGGAACCAACCATGGAAAGCCAGCAGCCACAACCAGCGCCCCGGGTGAGTGTGATCATTCCGTCGTACAACACGGCTCCGCTGATCGCCGCGTGTCTGGACTCGGTGTTTGCGCAAACCTTCCAGGATTTCGAGGCCATCGTGGTCAACGACGGTTCTCCCGACACGCCCGAACTCGAAAAGGCGCTCGGCCCGTATATGGACTGCATCGTATACATCAAGCAGGAAAACAAACGTGCCGCGGGAGCCAGAAACAACGCCATCCGACAGGCACGGGGCGAGTTCGTCGCTTTCTTGGACAGCGACGATACCTGGATGCCGGACCACCTGTCGACACAAATGCAGTTGATCGCGGACGACCCTTCGCTCGACTTGGTGTATGCCAACGGCCTCATGGTGGGAGACCCGGCGCGAGAACGTGAGTTTATGGAGAAGTGCCCGTCCGCCGGACCTGCGACCTTCGAAGCGCTAATTATGGGACGCTGCTCAGTTGCGATTTCCACGGTGGTTGCCCGCAAGCGGACGTTGGTGGACGCGGGATTGTTCGATGAAAAACTCCGGCAATCCGACGATTACGATATGTGGGTCCGCTCCGCCTTCAACGGCGCTAAGATTGGATATACTCGCAAGCTGGGGGGCAGGTTCTTTATCGGCCGCCCCGGCTCCCTCAGCCAGTCAAAGGTTAAGATGGTTGAGAACTATTGGACGATGCTGGAGAAATACAAGCGCACCCTGCCCCTCAAAGATGCGGACCGCGATATGGTAGAGAAACGGGCGGTCGAAATCAGGGCCAAGTACCTGCTGGAAGAAGGCAAATGCAAACTTGAGGAGCGTCAGTACGACGAGGGGCGGCAGTTGATTGCAGAGGCAAACGGCTATTTTCGCAGGCCGTCATTGAACGCGGCGGTGCTCGGATTAAGCATTGCGCCGGTCGCTGCCACGAAACTTATGTTTTTCTGGAGACGGATTAAGAAGGGAACCTCGGCTTGAACGACGGGTACTAGGAACGCATCGTGCATACGGTTCAGGGGTTGGGCATTGTCCGGTTTGGATTCCAATGATTAAGCGTCTGATCGCTGGCGGGAAGATTTTTTTCGGCTTGAATCCACCGGGCCGCCGGGTGGGGGTTTTTGCGGACGACATATTTCTGGTTTCCTATCCGAAATCGGGCAACACCTGGACACGCTTTCTGGTCGCCAACTTGGTCTACCCGGAAAAAAATCCCGACTTCTCGAATATCAACGATTTGCTGCCCGACGTGCTGGGAATGTCGAAGAGAGATCTGGAGCGCGCAGCCCGGCCTCGCATTCTCAAGAGCCATGAATACTTCGATCCCCGTTATCCGAAGGTCGTCTACGTGGTTCGCGATCCACGGGACGTGGCGCTGTCGGAATACCATTTCGATATCAAACGGCGGGCCATCGCCGACGATTACCCGCTGCCCCAGTTTGTTTCGCGGTTTGTACACGGTGAACTGAACCACCCTTACGGAACGTGGGGCGAAAACGTAGCGACCTGGTTATATACTCGCCGCGGCGATGCCCGTTTCCTGCTGGTGAGGTATGAAGATCTGCAGACGCGGGCGATGGAGGAGATGGAAAGGATTGCAAGTTTTTTGGGGGTTGCGGCGGATCCGGAACGGCTCGCCTTCGCCATCGAGCGGAGTTCCGCAGATCGCATGAGGGAACTCGAAAAGAAGCAGGGGCACTTGTGGTCTTCCACTCGAGAGACCCGGCTAGACAAGCCCTTTGTCCGCAAAGCCAAGGCGGGTGGCTGGAAGGCGGAATTGCCCGGGGCCAGCGTAGCGGAAATTGAATCGGCTTGGGGCGGGCTGATGCGTGAGCTAGGTTATGAATTGGCCGTAGGCAACGGAATCCATGCCGGGATGGCAAGAGGATAGGCCGGCGGGAACTCGTTCTCATAAGGTGAACAAGGCAGGTACTCGTAAATGATGAAGCATTTGATTGCCGGAATAAAGCGTGGTCTCGGGCTGCACCGGCCAGGCCGCAGCCTGCTCATTCTTCCGGACGACATTTTTCTGGTTTCCTTTCCCAAATCCGGCAACACCTGGACCCGGTTTCTCCTGGCCAACCTCATTTTCCCCGAAACACCCGCGACTTTCGCTAACATTCACCAGCTCATCGCCGATCCCCAAGGCACCAACAAGAGGGAATTTCTGCGCATTCCTCGGCCGAGAATCGTCAAGAGCCACGAATGCTTCGATCCGCGTTATCCGCGTGTCATCTACATCGTTCGCGACCCGCGGGACGTGGCGCTCTCGCAATATCACTATCACCGCAAGCTCGAAAAGATCGCCGACGACTATTCGATCACAACATTCGTGACCCGTTTTCTGGCGGGAGAAACGTGTCCACATGGGTCGTGGGGACAGAATGTCGCCACCTGGCTGATCACGCGGAAAGACGGAGATCCGCGGTTCCTGTTGCTGCGCTACGAAGACATGGTTGCCGACACTCCTCGGGAACTTGAAAAAATCGCGGCCTTTCTGAACATTACAGCAAGCCCGGAGCGGATTGCTCAAACCGTAGAGCGCAGTTCCGCCGACCGCATGCGCAAGCTGGAGCAGGCGCAAAGCGACGACTGTGAGTTGACGAAAGGTTCACGCAAAGATCTCTCCTTTGTCCGCTTGGCGAAGTCTGGAGGCTGGAGGAGCGGACTGCCAGAAGCGGAGGTGGCGCGGCTCGAAGACGCATGGGGACACCTGATGGCGCATCTGAGATACGAGCTTCTGTTTCCGGAAAAAGCGGCGAACTTCGATTCGCGGTTCGCCGAAACCATCCTGCACGAAGCCTCCCGATGATCTACGCCGCCCAACGGATCGGGAACCCGCCGCTATGAAGAAGTTTGAAAAAAAACAGATATTGAAGAACGTCGGTTCGACCTGGTCGGCGCTGGTCATCAACATTCTGGTCGGATTCATGCTCACGCCCATCATCGTGCACCGGCTGGGAGACACCGCGTACGGGACCTGGGTGATGGTCTTCTCCGTCACCGGCTATTACGGCATATTCGATCTGGGAATTCGTTCTTCGATCGTGCGCTACGTCTCCAAGTACACCGCGACCCACGAAACCGAGGGGCTGGCCCGGCACATCAACACCAGCCTGTTCACCTACACCGCCATTGGATCGCTGGCGATGATGGTAACGGTCGCCTTGTCGTTGTCGCTGCATCAGCTCTTTCCTAAAATGCATCCCGACATGCTGCCGCAGGCGCGCTGGTTGATGCTGATGGCCGGAGGCTCGGTGGCGTTGGGCTTCCCGCTCGGAGTCTTAGGTGGGATCCTCGACGGCTTGCAGCGTTTTTATATCACCAACTGGACCGGCATTCTGTCCACGCTGCTGAAGGCCACGTTCGTCGTCTATGCACTGCACCACGGCCGAGGGCTGCTGACGATAGCGGCGATCACGGTCACCATGCCGATCTTGACTTCGATCTTGCGCGGCTTCATCGTTTCCCGCCTGATGCCCGTGCCCCTCGGCCTGAAGTACGTGGACCGCGAATCCTTCAAACAGATGGCGCATTACAGCGCCACTACAAGCATTGTCATTGTTGCCGCTCAGCTGCGCTTCCGCACCAACGAAGTGATCGTGGGCAAGATGATCTCGATGGCCGCCGTGACCTACTTCACCTTTGGGAGCCGGCTGGTGGATTACTCCCAGCAGTTGGTGGCGAGCATGGGTCAGATTTTTGTCCCCATGTCGAGCCAGTCGGAAGCCGTCGGCAATATGGATCGGTTGCGGAAGCTCTATGTGGCCGGAAATCGCGCCTGCGCCTTCATCATCTATCCCATGTGCGCCGCCTTGTTGATCTTGGGGAAGTCGGTCATCGAAGTTTGGGTGGGACACAAATATGTAGCAACCAGCTATCCCATCACGGTAATTCTGGTCATTCCCATGACGTTGTTCCTGATGCAGGGCGCCTCGGGACGCATCCTGCTGGGGATGGGTAAGCAGCGGGATTTTGCCTTTGTGGTGTTGATGGAGGGGATCGCAAACCTTATACTCAGCGTCGTGCTGGTGAGGCCCTACGGCATCGCGGGCGATGCTCTCGGAACGGCGATTCCGATGCTGCTGACGGTGCTTTGGTTTTTGCCGCGGCATATGCGGAAACAACTCGGAGTGCCGGTAAGGACGTTGCTGCGCGAAGCCTACATGCTGCCGTTGTTATTAGTGACCCCGCTGGCAGCAACGCTTCTTGTGCTCCAGCACTGGAGATTCGCGCACAATTTCCGGCAGCTCGCATTCCAGAGCCTGGCTGGCGGCGCCGTGTACGGAGCCGGTCTGTTGTGGGCTTACAGGAGCAACCGGCTCTTCCATGTGGGGGACCTGAAACTGATCGGCGAGGGTGCGACCACGGAAGGGTTGGAGCTGCCGCCGATTGCGGCGGGCTATGCGTCGGAAGAAGAAGAAGTGTAGGCGGGGTTGGGCTAAAGTCGATCTTTTCCCGGGTGGAACAGTGAAATTTTCTGCACACCCGGCAAGGGCGTCCGGATAGCATTAGGAATGTTTCGCTAATATATTTTGTTTCAACAGGATAGAGCGGACCGTGGAGCGGACGCTGGAGCGGCCCACGGAAGCGGAATTGCTGGCTTTACCCTGTAATATTGATGTCACATGGAAGTTATAAAAGTAATCATGACGCCCGACCAGCGGCGGCCCGCAGCCTCAGCGGGCTAATGGCACGAAGAGCGGAAGATCCGTCCTTCGCCATTTCTGAACCAGGCACAGATTTGGAGTACACATCCGGGAGGAATACTGCTTTGAACGCAACGACGAGTCACCTTATCGCCCCACACGGGGGAGAACTTGTTCAGCTGCAAGTGCCGGCGGCGCGCGCCGCGGAATTGAAAGCGCACTCGAAGGATTGGCCATCATGGGACCTGACGGCCCGGCAGCTTTGCGACCTTGAGCTGCTGATGAGCGGCGGCTTCTCGCCCTTGCGCGGGTTTTTGAACCGCGCCGATTACGAGGGCGTGTGCCACAACATGCGGCTGGCCGACGGCACCTTGTGGCCCATTCCGATCACGCTCGACGTGACCGAGGACTTCGCCAAGAAACTGACGGCAGGCAGCAGCAAGATCGCGCTGCGCGACCCCGAAGGCGTGATGCTCGCCGTGCTTCATGTGGAAGATGTATGGCAGCCGGACCGCAAGGCCGAAGCGCAAGCGGTTTTCAATTCCACCAGTGCCGCGCATCCCGGCGCCGACTACGCTATCAACAAATCGAACCCTTGGTACGTGGGCGGAAAGATTGAAGAGCTGCAGCCGCACGAGCACTACGATTTCCGTGCGCTGCGCCTGACGCCGGCCGAGCTGCGCGCCGAATTCGGCCGCCTGGGCTGGACGAAAGTCGTGGCCTTCCAGACGCGCAATCCCATGCATCGCGCGCACGTCGAACTGACCATGCGCGCCGCCAAGCAAGTCGAGGCGAACCTGCTGATCCATCCCTCGGTCGGCATGACCAAGCCGGGCGACGTCGATTATTTCGTCCGCACTCGCTGCTACCAGTTGCTGCTCTCGAAGTACCCGCATGGCACGGTGAAGCTGTCGATGCTGCCGCTGGCCATGCGATTGGGCGGACCGCGCGAAGCCATCTGGCACGGCCTGATCCGGAAGAATCACGGCTGCACCCACTTCATCGTCGGCCGCGATCATGCCGGCCCCGGAAAGGATGTCGACGGCAAGCCTTTCTACGGTCCCTACGACGCACAGGAAGTGTTCCAGAAGCATGAAGCCGAAATCGGCGTGAAGATGGTCCCCTTCCAGATGATGGTGTATCTGCAGAACGAAGACCGTTACATCCCGTCCGATGAAGTGCCTCCGGGCGCTAAAGTGCTCGACATCTCCGGCACGGAATTGCGCCAGCGCCTCAACGAAGGCCGCGATATTCCTGCCTGGTTCACCTATCCGGAAGTGGTGAAGGAACTGCGCCGCAGTTATCCTCCGCGGGACAAGCAGGGCGTCACAATTTTCTTTACCGGGCTTTCGGGATCGGGCAAATCGACCATTGCCAACGCACTGATCACGAAGTTCCTGGAGATGGGCGGACGTCCGGTCACGCTGCTCGATGGCGATTTGGTGCGCAAAAACTTGTCCAGCGAACTCGGGTTCTCGAAGGAGCATCGCGACATCAACATTCGCCGCATCGGCTATGTCGCTTCAGAGATCACCAAGAACGGCGGCATCGCCATTTGCGCTCCCATCGCTCCTTATGAGGCGACACGCAAGGCGGTGCGGCAAATGATCGAGCCCTTTGGCGGGTTCATCCTGGTGTACGCGGCGACTTTGATCGAAGTCTGCGAACAGCGCGACCGCAAAGGCCTGTACGCCAAGGCCCGCGCCGGCATCGTCAAGGAATTTACCGGCATTTCGGACCCCTACGAGGCGCCCACCGATGCCGAAGTCGTGATCGACACCGCCAAGTTGAGCCCCGAGGAAGCGGCGCAGGCCATCATTCTGCACCTCGAACGCGAGGGCTTTGTCGGCGCCAACGGTAACGGGTAGTAATGTCAATCAAGCCGATTAGTACGATGGACTTTGTGCGATAATCGCTTCGGACAACGGTCCCCGGTTCTTGGACTCGGTGTCACTTTAACGTAGAACTGGGAACGGAGAACTCGCCGGATCGAAAGATGGCATGGGACTTTTGCTACTCAAAGTGCTGATCGGCTTCACGGTGGGAACGCTGATCGGGTTGACGGGTCTGGGCGGCGGCGTATTGCTGCTGCCCATGCTCATTTTCGGCCTGCGCGTGCCCGCCATCGTTGCCGTCGGCAGCGACGCGATGTTCAATTTTTTCACCAAGATTCCTGCCAGCATCATGCACTTGCGCAAGGGCACGGTGCGCAGAAAAGTCGTTCTGGCGCTGGCCGTGGGCAGTATTCCCGGCTCTTACCTCGGAGTCACGTTTCTCGTGCACCTCCGTCACGTCTACGGCTCGGGAGTCAACGATTTCATCAAGTCGGCCGTGGGACTGCTCTTGGTCTTGATTCCCACGTTGCTCATGTTCCAGGGACGGATCGAAGATCGTCTCGCCCATCGTCCGCCCACCATGAAGTCTTTCGCCTTCATGAGCGTCATTGGACTAGTCGGCGGATTTCTGGTGGGCATCACTTCAGTGGGCTCGGGCAGCATCATTATGATGTTGCTGCTGGTGTTTTATTCGTTCGCGCCCAAAATCATGGTCGGCACCGACATTGCCCACGCCGTGATCTTGACGGGCGTTACCAGCCTGTTGCACTGGCGGGCGGGCAACGTGGATCCGCATCTGGTCGTATCCCTGTTGATCGGCTCGATTCCCGGCGGAATCCTGGGCTCGCACCTAAGCACGCGCGTTCCCGTGCTTTGGCTGCGGCGAATCCTGTGCACGGTGCTGCTGATGACGGGAGCGAGAATGCTGTGGGCGTAAAAGAGCAGGTGTCAGGTCTCAGGTGTTAGATCCAAGCCGGGCACGGAACTGCGAACTAAAACCTGACACCTGACACCTAAGACCTGACACCTTGATTACGGAGTAATAATGACTTCATCCTCATCCAAATCCAAAGAAACTCTCGAACGCATACACGCCGCCCTCGAAGCGGCCCGGGCCGTGCTGAATCGCTACACTCCCGGCGCCATTGCCGCCGAATACAAAGTTGGGCACGATCCGGTCACCGAGGCCGACCGCGCCGTGGACGGCATTCTGCGCCAGACGCTGCTTCGCCCCGGCGAAGGCTGGCTCTCGGAAGAGACCGTGGACGACTTCACGCGTCTCGACAAAGAGCGCGTCTGGGTGGTCGATCCGCTCGACGGCACGCGCGAATTCGTGCAGGGCATCCCCGAGTTCTGCGTTTCCATCGGCATGGTGGAGAATGGAATTCCGGTGGCTGGAGGAATCTGCAATCCGGCCACCGACGAATTGATCTTGGGATCGCGCGACACCGGCGTGACCTATAATGGAAAGCCGTCGCAGCCCAGCCAGCGCCGGGCGTTGCAGGGCGCACTAGTGCTGGCCAGCCGCAGCGAGGTCAAGCGCGGCGAGTGGAAGCAGTTCGAAGCCGACGATTTTACGACTCGCGCCATGGGATCAGTGGCATATAAGCTGGGCCTGGTTGCGGCGGGGCGCGCCGATGTTACGTTCACGCTGGTCCCGAAGCATGAGTGGGACGTCGCGGCGGGAGCGGCCCTGGTGTTGAGCGCGGGTGGTTTCGTGCAAACTTTGGAGAACACCGATCTGAAGTGCAACCGGAAGAATCCATTGCTTTCGGGCCTGATCGCATGTGGCCCCTTCCTGAAGGACGAACTCATGGCACGGTTGACTTTGAGCGGCCAGCTTCATCCAGCGGGCGGGTAACGGACCGAGTGCACGAGGACGTTTTCCCGGGCCGCCTCGCAGGCGACGGGGCAAGCCCCGTCTCCACAGGACGAAAGTTTCTCCATGATCATCATTTGCCGTTGACGATGCGATTGGAACGAGAATGAAGTTCTATTCCACTGACATCCAAACCACCGACTGGAAGCGCCTCGACGGTTTCGCGGATCGCACCGTCTTCCAGACCCGCGAGTGGCTGCAATTCGTCGCCGACTCGCAGAAGGCCCAGCCGGTGCTGGCCGAGCTGCGCGAAGCGAGCGGCGTCCTCGGCTACTTTACCGGGCTCACCTTCTCGAAGTTTGGCATGAAAGTTCTGGGCAGTTCTTTTCCCGGATGGACGACTCCTTATATCGGCTTCAATCTCAATCCTGGCGTCCCGCGCCGCGCCGCGCTCGAAGCCCTCGAGAAGTTTGCCTGGGACGATCTCAAGTGCCTGCATCTCGAAGTTTCCGATCCGAACTTCACCTTCGAAGACGGCGAAGCCACGGGATTCAAAGCCGAATATTACGCTTCCTACCGCACCGACCTGACACGCTCGGAAGAAGAGTTATTCAACGGCATGGAAAGCGCCTGCCGCCGCTGCATTCGCAAAGCGGACAAGAGCGGCCTGAAAATCGAAGAGGCGCACGACCTGGCCTTCGCCGACGAATATTACGAGCAGCTCAAGGATGTTTTTGCCAAACAGTCCCTCGTTCCCACGTATTCCGTGGAGCGCGTCCGCGCCCTGGTTCGCAACTTGGTGCCGAGTGGAAACGTCTTATTGCTCCGGGCGCGCGATCCGGAAGGGAAGTGCATCGCCACAGGAATCTATCCCGGCTTCAACCAGATCGCCGAGTTCTGGGGCAACGCCAGCTTCCGAGCGCATCAGAGCCTGCGTCCCAACGAAGCCTGTCATTGGTACGCCATGCGCTACTGGAAAAAACGCGGCGCCGCGATTTTCGACTGGGGCGGCGAAGGCACTTATAAGGAAAAGTACGGCTGCACGCCGTACCGCGTGCCCTGGTTCACGAAATCTCGTTATCAGATCGTGGGCGCGCTGCGCAACGAGGCCCGCAACATGTTTGCGCGCAAGCAAAAATTTCTGGGTTGGCTGCAAGGCAGCCGCTCCACCGCCGAACGCAGTCCGACCGAAGAATAAGGAATGGCGGAACGGCAGATTTTGTTCATGGCAGGCACAGACGGTAGACTAGCCTTTCGCGAATTCGGCCGGCGTGTTCCATATGAGCCGTTGGCTTGATGCAGGGAACCGGTACCCTTTGGGCCCATGAGACCTCATGTCTTCATCGTTGGCTGTTCCCGTTCAGGAACGAGCTTCCTCGATCACCTTCTACGGCCATGAGTTATTAGCTTAGTTCGCGGATGTACGTGTCTTTCCCTGGCGCATGCGGCAATTTCTAGAACAGGGCAATCGAGCGATGGAAGCAGGATTACGGGACTGGTGAAAGACCAGTTGCAAAGGACCTTTCGATGGCGACAAAAAGCTGCGTTTTTCTCATGTATCACGAGCTCGAGCTACTGGGACGCCCGCTCTGCCAATCCGCCGCCGGCTACGTGCGCTACATTCTGCCGCTCGAAACTTTCCGCAGCCAGATGGCGTGGTTGAAAGAATCGGGCTGGTGCGGACTGAACGTTGGCGAAGCTCTTCGCTATCCCGCCGAGCCGAGCGTTTGCATTACCTTTGACGATGGCTCGGAAACCGACCTGATCGCGGCCGCGCCCGTGCTTCGCGAGTTCGGTTGCAACGCCACTTTCTATCTCACCGCTGGATTTCTGGGCAAGCCCGGTTATCTCAATCCTAGCCAGGTGCGCGAGCTCGACGCGCAGGGTTTCGAGATCGGGTGCCATTCCATGACGCACCCTTATCTCTCCGATCTAGATCACTCCGATCCAGCGGAGCCGGAACTGAAGCACGAAGTCGTGGATGCGAAGCTCGCGATCGAACAGATTGTCGGGCATGCCATCGAACACTTCTCCTGTCCCGGAGGGCGCTACGACCGGCGCGCGCTCGAGATGGCGCGCCGGGCGGGATTCGTAACCGTTGCCAACAGCCAGTTTCATGCCAACTCGTCCAGTACTAGCCCCTACGAACTCGGTCGTGTCGCCATGCTGCGCGATCTTACCATCGAGGAGTTCGGCGACACTTGCCGCGGCCGCGGGCTGTGGAAGAAACGCCTTCAGCATGAATTACGCCGCGGCGCGCAGCGCGCACTCGGGAACCGCGCTTACGATCGGCTGCGCACACTCTTGCTGGGGGAAAGCCGCGAGTAACTCCACTGGCGGTTACTTTAGTTTCCTCGTTCTCAGGCTAACAGCCGCTGGTGTAAGTGAGATTCAAATTGCGCCATGGCTTCATGGCTTGAACCAGGCGGATTCGCATCGACGCGCTTTCAGGCGCTGGATTTAGAAATCCTATTTTTTCCAAAAGGCTGCTGATTCTCTCCGCCGCGCCGCCGTCGTTGGATCGCCCACAACGCCAGCCCCGCGCCTGTTTTCACCAACTTACACCAGAACACGAATGGACACTCGCGGGCGCGAATCTGTACATGCCACGCCCCTACGTACTAATGTGTGCCAAATATGTCCTACAGGCATCTGGGAAGCGTTACTCGACCTCGATACATTTAGCGTGAGGACAATCGACTAGTCCCCCAATTTGTAAGGTCGAGGTTTCCCGATGTTTGGAACAGTGGTAACCGTAAAATCCCCTAAATACGCAGATGCTTTTTTAATAGGTCATTGCAGATTATCCCCTGCGCTCCGACAGCGCCTGGGCCTATGGACACTCCTGCTGGTGGCCGCGCTGATCGCCACTTCTTGCGGCGGCGTCAGTGGTGGCAATGGCGGCGGTAACGTCTCACTCAGTATGTCGCCAACCAGCGCAACTTTGCCTTCGAATCAAACGCAGCAGTTTACCGCCAGCGTCAGCGGAACTTCCAACACAGGCGTAACATGGTTGGCGACTGCGGGCTCGGTCAATGCCAACGGCCTTTACACCGCTCCGGCGGTTACCGCGCAAACCAGCGTGGTCGTCACCGCGACTAGCGTGGCTGACTCCACGAAATCCGCCAGCGCCGCCCTCACCGTTAGCCCGGCGCATAACCAGGCACTGCAAATCACCACCGGGAACCTTCCCCAGGGTCAGTTAGGCAGCGCTTATAACGAGGCCTTCACTGCGACCGGCGGAACTGCGCCTTATAGCTGGAGCGTTTCCGCAGGCACTCCTCCGGCGGGCATCGCAATGAGCGCGAACGGGAACTTTGCCGGCATGCCCAGCGCAGCCAGCACCTTCAACTTCACGGTCACGGTCACGGATGCCTCACAGAAGACGGCAACCGGCAATTTCAGCGTCACCGTCATTGCCAGCGGCAATTTCGACGGCCCTGCGGAACTGCCGCGTGTGACCGTTCCCAGTGCGATGAGCGACACGCCCGCACCGGGAGCGGCGATCGCGGTCAACGCTGGCGGCGATCTGCAATCCGCCTTGGACAGCGCTGTGTGCGGCGACGTGATCGAACTTCAGGCAGGCGCGACCTTTACCGGTACGTTCACAGTGCCAGCCAAGAACTGCGACATCAACCATTGGATCTTCATCCGCACCAGCTCTCCGGATAGCGCCCTGCCCGCGGAGGGACAGCGCCTTACGCCCTGCTATGCCGGAGTCGCTTCGCTCGAGGGGCGACCGCCGTATACTTGCCCCAATCCACAGAACGTGCTGGCGAAAGTACAGAAGCAAAAGCGTGGCGACGGTCCTTTCTTGATCGCCGCCGGCGCCAACTATTACCGCTTCATCGGACTGGAAGTGACTCGTCCTACAGGGACTACCGGTGAAGCGCGGTTAATCTCTGGCCAAGGTACGGCAGATCACTTGGTCGTCGATCGCTCGTGGCTGCATGGAGCGCCACAGAATGAAACGAATAACGGCGTAGACCTTAGTGGAATGACCAACGTTGCGGTCGTCGACTCCTATTTCAGCGATTTCCATTGCATCGCAGTTACCGGAACTTGCACCGATGCTCATGCGGTCTCTGGAGGAGTCAGTAATACCCAAGATGGTCCCTTCAAAATCCAGGACAACTTCCTGGAGGCATCGGGCGAGGCCATTCTGTTCGGTGGCGGTCCGGCCACCATGACCCCCACCGACATCTCAGTTCTGAACAATCACTTCTGGAAGCCGTGGCAGTGGATGCCGGGCAACCCGAACTTTGTCGGTGGACCGGACGGCCATCCCTTCATCGTCAAGAACCACTTTGAACTCAAGAATGCGGTCCGGGTGCTAGTCGAAGCCAACCTCATGGAAAATAACTGGGGCGGTTTTACTCAGCACGGGCAGGTCATTCTGCTTACACCCAAAAACCAGGCCGACGGGAAAACGAACTCTTTCGTTTGTCCACTGTGTCAAGTGACCGACATTACGATCCGTTATGTACGTACATCGCATTCCGGGGGTGGAATCGCGTTGGGAACCGCAGAAGGCCTCCTAAAGAATGAAAAAGGGCAAACAGGGCAACCGGCACTGGCGGGTACTCGTTGGAGTATCCATGATGTTGTCTTGGATGACATCAGTACAAAGTACGTAGGTCACGGCGGCCTATTCGAACTGATAAACTCATGGCCTGTAAATCCGCTCAACACCGTTACTATCAATCACGTCACCGGTTTCCCGGATTCCAGCAGTCACCTGATGAGTTTAGGGAACACGCAAACTGTGTCGATGTATGGACTCGTCTTCACCAACAATCTCGTGACCACCGGACAAGCCCCGGTGTGGAATACAGGCGGAGGGCCTGCTAGTTGCGCCTACAAAGACGTGCCAGTCGTCAGCATCGCCAACTGTTTTACTACCTATACATTTAGCAACAACGCCCTGATTGCGGCTCCGGCGGCATACCCGTCGTCAAAGTGGCCAACGAACAACATGTTCCCGCAAACGATCCCGGATGTAGGGTTCGTCAACTACAACAACGGCGATGGTGGAAACTACGAGCTTCAGCCCAACAGCCCTTACAAGAACATGGGTACCGATGGCAAGGATCTCGGGGCCGATGTGGCCGGGCTCAACGCAGCGCTGGCGAACGTCGAATAAATCTCCGCTTCGCCGGCTTTTCAGCTTCCTGGCAATCGAGGTCCGCGGCTTGCCGCGGACCTTATTGTTGTACGCCGTGCATGTTCGACAGCTTGGAGGTGGAAGTCCTCTACCCAACCTGATGGAGGTGAAGGGTTAGCGAAGCGCAAGGGCGTCGTCGCGAGGCGGGGTCTGAAGGAAGCGTGGAGCAAACACGCGTGCCGATGAACAAGAACCGGATGATGAGGCCTACGGTGCCGGGCGAGCAAGCAACTGATTGCGAAGCCCACATCCATCAAGGGCACTGGTGGTAAATCCGGCGGTGGTGCGTGGAAAGCGGTCGAGCTTATCGCGGGAGATCTGCTGTGCGTCACGGAATCGTGACTGAGGACATCGTAAGGTGCTCTGACCGTACAGCAGAAGTCAGCAGAGGGCGTAGTAGCCGCGCAAGCGGCGAAGGCCCGAACGATAGGAAGGGTCAGTAGTGCTTGGGTCTCGATGAGGGTAGTGCACTAGCCATCCCGCTTCGGTGGGCCTTTGGTAGGCACGGCGCGGTGAAGCCGCAAAGGATGCTGACCAGAGAAGTGAAACCCGCACGGCGTCCCCAAACTGCGAACGCCCAGCCTGCCAGTTCATTGGCGGGACTAACTTATCGAACCGCCGTATGCGGACCCGCATGTACGGTGGTGTGGCAGGGGAGGAGAGGCGACTCTCCCCCCTATGCCGATTAGCCATGAGAGCGGGTTCCACAGAAAAGAACGTCCCTGCGGCCCGAGGTGTAAGTGAGATATGCATCCAGGCATGTCTTCGGGCATGTGCAGTTGGTTAGCGCCCACTCGCCTGCCGGCGCTGGATTTTGAAATTCGAGTTTCGGCAAGAGCGGCTAGCGGCTGCTGGTAAGTTTCGTCGCCCAAAACGACTTCACCACGATTTGGTTGGGTTGCATGCCGACGGGGATAATGGTCAGCAAGGAATATTCCGAGGGCTCAAATTTCTTTTTCGGCGTGCGTTTCTGAATTACGGCCAGGTCCCCGGAGCCGGAGTCGGCGACCAGCAGATAGTCCTGACTCCGCGAAAGTGCGAGTGCATCGGGATGTGTCCCCACAGGGAGATACGCGATGATCTTGCCTAAGTCGATGTCGTAAACCGCGACGTTATTCGATCCGAAGTTAGAGATATACAAGCGCGAGTTATCGAGCGAAACCACGCCGCGCGCGGGCTGGGATCCAACCAGATAGCTGCCCGAAACTTCGTTGCCCGTGGTCTCTACGATGGAGATGCTGCCGGCATCGAAGTTGAAAGCCACCAGTTCTCCGCCATCCGGTTTCAGCGCCAGACTCACCGGAGATTTTCCGGCATCGAGAAGCGCGAGCAGCTTGTCGTTTTTCAGATCGTTATTGTTGAGGCCATTATTCTTGAGATCGCTCTTAAGGCCTATGCTCGCGACCTGCCCCGATCCGGAACAGGAGACGAACGCTTTCGTGGAATCGGGCAGGATGGCGATGTCTTCGGGATGAATGCAGATGGCGATGGCGGAGCGCACGGCGAGGCGCTCGGTGTCGATGATGGAGACGGCATTGTCGGCGCGATTGCTGACGACGACGGTGGACCCGTCGGGCGAGACGCGGGCGAGGCCCGGGCTTCTGCCGACGCGGAGCGTGGCCGCAATGCTACGGCGGTCGAGATCGAGAACGGAAACATTGTCGGAGCCGGAGTTGGCGACGTAAGCGCGGCGTCCGTCGGGAGAGACATCGATGAAGTAAGGACGTCCGTAGACGCCGATGGTAGCAACGACTTTATTCTGCTCAGCATCAATCACGCTGACGTTAGAAGAGCCGGCGTTGACAACGTAAACTTCATTGCGCTTGGGATTGGCTGCGATGCCAGTGGGTTCGAGGCCGACTTGCAGCGTTCGCACCGGGCGAAAGCTGCGCAGGTCGATGACCGTGACCGTGTTGCTCTTGCCATTGGTTACATACGCATACTCGCGGTAGAGCGGGCCATAGCCGGGAAGGGTGCGCTCGTGGAAGTAGAACCATCCGGCGGCTAGGACGAGCGGGACGAGTACGGCGATGAAGAGAAGTTTGCGCAAAACTTAGTCCGTGGAACTTGTCGCTTCGACGTGAACGCGATTCGATGTTGGAACACCGCGTCCCAGCACCGCCGCGATCTGCTTGACCTGCGCCATCAGCGCGTCGAACTGATCGGGGAATAGCGACTGCATTCCATCCGATAGCGCGCGGTCGGGATCGTGGTGAACTTCGACGATCAGGCCGTCGGCACCGACGGCGACGGCGGCGCGGGAGAGCGGCGTTACTTTGTTGCGCTTGCCGGTGCCGTGGCTGGGATCGACGATGATGGGCAGGTGGCTGAGGCGCTGCACCGCGGGCACAATGCTGAGGTCGAGCGTGTTACGGGTGTGGTCGGCGAAGGTGCGCACTCCGCGCTCGCAGAGGACGATGTTGTAGTTGCCCTCGCTCATGATGTATTCGGCGGCCATGAGAAATTCTTCCAGCGTCGCCGAGATGCCGCGCTTCAACAAGACGGGCTTGCGGGCGCGTCCAGCACGCTTGAGCAAAGAAAAGTTCTGCATGTTGCGCGCGCCGATCTGGATCATATCCGCATATTCGTCGACCAGGTCGAGCGACTCGTTATCGACGGCCTCGGTCACGATGAGCAGGCCGAAGCGGCCGCGGATTTCGGCCATGATCTTCAGGCCTTTTTCGCCCAGTCCCTGAAAAGAATAAGGAGAGGTGCGCGGCTTGTAAGCGCCGCCGCGGAAGAACTGGGCCCCGGCGCGGGCGACGCGTTCGGCAATCGTGAAAGCCTGCTCGCGAGATTCGACGCCGCAAGGTCCGGCGATGATGGCGAGATCGGGGCCTCCGATGGTAACGGGCGTGCTTTTCGAGTGAGGAGCTGGGAACTTGATGACAGTGTTGTCGGGCTTGGTGTCGCGGCTGACCAGCTTGTAGGGCTTGGAGACGCGGATGACTTCCTGCACGCCGGGCATTTCTTCTAGCGCGCCGGACTCGACCTCGCCCTTGTTGCCGGTGATGCCGATGGCGGTACGTTGCGCGCCGGGCATGGAGTGGGCGCGGTATCCGAGCGCTTCGATTTTCTGGCAAACGGCGCGGACCTGGTCTTCGGTGGCCTGCGCTTGCATGACTACGAGCATAGGGAATACTCCGAGACGTTAAGTTTAGCGTCTGGTGCGGAACTGGGCAAACGGCGGGTCACGGCGTCAAGACGGCCCAATATTGTACGTACAATGTTCCACATGGAACGTGGCATATATGTACGTATAAAGATGTACATATTCAGAGGCGTTGGGAGCCAAGGCTTCGGCGCACAAAAAGCGAAAAGACGGGGATTTTTGGTGTTATATGTGACCAGTGGTCAGTTATTTTGGCTAAGTGGCCGCGCAAGTCGTTGATAATGCTCAGGGCAAATGTGGTAAAAGTGGCACAACCGTGTAAAATTTACACGGTAATTTTTACATAGTTCATAATTTGGCGGGCTGACGTCAGGGTCGAGCGTCCGGTTCGGCGATGGCCAGCGGTGGGAGGGAGCGAACGATTTTCACAGTTTCCAGGCTGACGGTGATGACTTGGCCGATCAGGCGGAGTATGTATTGGGGGTCGTCTTCTCGATTTGGGTCATTCGTGATGCCGCTGCGCTTGTCGGTTGAGACCTGGTATTGATCGACGACCCATTCGAGGGCGGAACGGTTGCCGAGGCGGTAGTCGTAAGTTTCTTTGGGGATTCCGGAGAGAGTGAGAAAGTCGTTATAGATAAGAGTGGTTTTGTCTTTGCTTAGGCGCATTTTGGTGACGCGGTAGTCCAGCTTTTTTCCGACCTTTTCTCTTTTGGTGAGCTTGTATTCGGGTTGATCCTCGTAGTGGACGTGGATTTCGGCCAGACGCTTGCCGGCTTTGGCTAGTTCGTGGAAAACGTCAAAGGCTTTAACCACGGGGGACACGGAGGACATAGGGGTATTCTTTGCGTCTCCATTTATTGCGGTGTCATCCTGAGGCCCGCGTTTTTTGCGGGCCGAAGGACCTATGGATTCGTCGGCGGTAGTGGCGGCATGGACGGAATGCATAGGTCCTTCGCTGCGCTCAGGATGACAAGGATTGAGAGTTAGGGCGGAGGCGAAGGGGATGCGGGGGAGTTCGCGGCGGAGGTTGGCGGCGTAGCGCTCGCGGTACTCGGGGTGGTGCAGGACGGCGTAGATGTAGTGGAAGATGTCCCACTTGGCGATGGAGGGGTCGTGGTAGTGGGAACGGAATTGTTCGAGGGCCCAGTCGGTGATGTTCTCGCGGCGGTCGGTGCCGTCTTCGGCGTAGGTGTAGAAGGGGAAGCACTGGGTTGTACAACCGGGGCTTACCAAGTGAAGGTCAACCGGCAGGTTGGACGAAAGCGCGCAAAACGGCTTATCAGAGCCCGGACCGGTGAAGCACAACAGGAGGTTCTCTTTTGCCGTTCCGAGAGCATACTGGGCCGAGTGAGCGGGCTCATCAACGAGAATGTCTGAGTGATAGAGCGTTGCCGTTGCATAGGGACGATAAAGCACGCGCCTTAGATTCGAGGCCGTAAACTTCGGCACGTCGCCTGAAGTAAAGTGGCGCTTAAGATTCCGGCTCCATTTCAGAGCCCCGTGGTCGACAAATGAATCCAGGTTCTGTGGTTTGTCCGTACGGCGATACAGGTCGAGTTGCGAAGTGTATTGCGTGATGAGCTTCCGGACGTTTTTGCTCACCTCTGCGGTCTGGAACCCGTAAACAATCGAGTCACGGTTGGTCGATATGCCGAGTGAATGCTCTCCGAATACCCGGCCCTCAGCATCGGTGACTGGAATGAAGTCGCTGAACTCAGTCTGAAGACCTTCCGTGAGCCACGTATGGTCTTCGTTGGGTTGCAATTCTCGCCAGTTGATCCCTTTGATATCGCCCGCGTCATTCAGGAAATCATACTTTTGTTCTTTCCTCCAGGATGGGCCAACGCTGGCGTAGTGGATTGGGCAACAGACATCCTTGGGACTTCCCATGCGCCGCACTAAGATATTTACGCTAACACCGACTTGGATGCCGAATACGTTGTGAGTTGTCCCAGATAACTTGGGGTTCTTACGAACATTCCCACCAAGATCCAGGACATAAATTTCTTCAAAGTCCCCTCCGAGGGCAGCGCGAACTCCATCTAGTGACCGATCATCTATGAAGCTGCTGTTGGTAACAAAACAAACGATTCCCTCGATCCCGATGCGATCCGTCGCCCAGCGTATTGCCTTCAGATAGGGATCTTGTAGCTTCCTAAGCAGTGTGGCCTTTGAATCTCGGCCATAGGTTTCCGATACGCGGCGATCAATGACTGGATATTTGCGGTTTTTATTGTTATCAGTTTCGTCCACCTGGCCCGCGTTGTAAGGCGGATTCCCGATGATCACGAAGATATGCGATTCCTTCTGCCGCTTTACTCGCTGGGCGTTCTCTTCATTCATGAAACCCAGCGACGCCTGTTCTGCTTCGGCCAACTCAAATGTATCTACGAGGCAAATCCCCGGAAATGCCTGGTATTCGCCGGTACGATCAAAATAGGCGTGCTCAATGTTCATGCTGGCAATGTAATAGGGCAGCAGCATGACTTCGTTGCAGTGCAGTTCGTTCTCGTATTTGTAGGGCAAGTCGGTGGCTTTGATCTTGTCCATGATGTTGACGATGAAGTTGCCGGTACCGACGAAGGGATCGAGGATGTGTACGCCCTTGTCGCCGAGGGTGCGGCCGAATTCTTTTTGCAGAATTTCTTCGACACTGCGCACCATGAAATTGACGATGGGCTGCGGAGTGTAGACGATGCCGTGGGTATCGGCTTCTTTTGGCGAATAGCCCTGGAAGAAGCGTTCGTAGACTTTATTGAGGAAGTGTTGTTTTTCGGTGAAGCCGGTGGTGTTTTCGGCGCTTACCTCGATGGCCTTGTAGAAACGGTCGAGCGGGCGGAGGAATTCATTTCGGTTGAAGGCCCGCTTGGTCAGTTCGACTATGACTTTTTCGATTTCGACGGCCACGACGTTGCGGCGGGTGAAATCGGGGTTGTCGAAAATCCTGGCGAAGATGCGTTCGGTGAGGAGGTGCTGGATCAACATGCGCTCGACGGCGTCTTCGGAAAGATTGGGATTGATGGCTTGGCGGCAGAGGGCGTAGAAGTCGTCGAAGCTGCGGACAAAGGCGGGATTGCGGCGGCGCTCTTCGTCGATGATATTTTTTACGGCGTCGGAGAGTTCGGGGATGCGGTCGGAAAATTCGGCGACGGCTTGTTCCCACTCCTCGATGTAGGGAGCTTTGTAATCGAAAAAGTGGTTAACGATCTGGACTAAATTGTCGGGGCTGGAAATGTCGAGGTCGGCGACGCGGGCCCCGGACTGGTAGAGGACGGCGCGGGTGGGGGCCTGGAAGATGATGTTGTCGCGGGGGTAGCCTTTTTCGAGCTTGGACTTGATTTCGCGGTCGAGATCGTCCTTTTCGTCCTTGGCTTCCCAGAAACCGTGGGCGAGCTTGAATTCATCGAGCAGAGCGCCGTCTATGCGAATGGACAAGTTCTTGCGTTTGATTTCAAATTCGGGAGCGAGGGTAAGTTTGAGCTTGCGTCCGCAAGTAGAAAGCAGGTCTTGGAAGGCGCTGCGGACGGCCATCTCGTGGTCGATGTGGAGCTGGCCGAGCTGGTTAAGGGCGGCGTAGTAGTTCTTGACGGCGGCGTGCGTCGGCTTGAGCTTGAATTGGGACATCGCTCCGGGTTGCCAGAGAAGGAACCTGAAAGTTTAGCATCGTTGCGGAAGGGCTCGGAGTGGCGGAGAAGGAGCGGGGCTTGGGCAGGCGCCTGCCGAGCTGCGCTCGGCTTGGACGGGCGGGGGCGCCCGTCCCCACACGAGATCACACAAATCCTGAGCCGTGCTTATCGTCTACACGTTGTAAAATCAAGGATTATTCTTTACTGCACAATCTTTATCTATGCCACAGGAAGACAAACCTCTCCCCCCCGAACGCCCCGAGCATAACGACGAGCGTTACGATGCGCAGCGCGTCGAAGAAAAATGGAATAAGCGCTGGCTGAGCGACCCGTCGCTCTACGCCGCTGAACCCAACTCGACCAAGCCGAAGTATTACGTTTTGGAGATGCTTCCTTATCCTTCGGGCGCGCTGCACATGGGGCACGTGCGCAATTATTCGATTGGCGATGCGCTGGCCCGCTACATGTGGATGAATGGATACAACGTGCTGCATCCGATGGGGTGGGATTCGTTTGGGCTGCCGGCGGAGAATGCGGCGATCAAGAACAACACTCCGCCTCGCGAGTGGACGCTGGCGAACATTGCGGCGATGAAAGTGCAGATGAAGCGCCTTGGGTTTGCGTACGATTGGTCGCGCGAGGTTACGACTTGCCTGCCGGAATACTATCGCTGGAACCAGTGGTTTTTTCTGAAGCTGTATGAGGCGGGGCTGGCGTATCGGAAGAAAAGTAAGGTGAATTGGTGTCGGCAGTGCGCGACGGTGCTGGCGAACGAGCAGGTGGTGGGCGGGAATTGCTGGCGACATGAGGACACTCCGGTTGAGCAGCGGGAATTGGAACAGTGGTTTTTGCGGATCACGAAATACGCGGATGAGTTACTGCGCGATTTGGAGAAGCTGCAAGGCTGGCCGGAGAAAGTCCGGATCATGCAGCAGAACTGGATTGGACGCAGCGAAGGCACGCTGGTGGATTTCGAGTTGGACGGAGCGGTGGGGGCGGCGGGAGCGACGATTACGGTGTTCACGACGCGGGTGGACACGATTTATGGCGCGACGTCGGTGCAGTTGGCGCCGGAGCATCCGATGGTCGCGGACATGATTGCGCGCGACGCGGAGTTGCGCGTCAAGGTGGAAGAGTTGATCGCGGAGCAGCGGCGGGCCAAAGAGGCGGGTGATATTGGCGCCATCGAAAAACATGGCGTGTTCACCGGGCGCTATGCGAAGAATCCGTATAACGGTGAAGCGGTGCCGGTGTGGGTGGCGAATTACATCCTGATGGATTACGGCACGGGCGCGATCATGAGCGTGCCGGCACACGACGAGCGCGATTACGAGTTCGCGCAGAAGTACAAGCTGGAGATCAGGCGGGTAATTCTGCCGGCGGATGGCAGCCATGCCGAACTGCCGTTCGTTGTGACCGGTGGGATTCTGGTGGACTCGGGCGAGTTTAGCGGGCTCGGTTGCGAGGACGCGATTGCCAAGATGTTGGCGCGAGCGGAAGAAAAAAAGTTTGGCAAGGCTACGGTTACTTTCCGGCTGAAGGATTGGGGCATCTCGCGGCAGCGCTATTGGGGCACGCCGATTCCGATGGTGTATTGCGATAAGGACGGAGTGGTTCCGGTCGCGGAAAAAGATTTGCCGGTAATTTTGCCGGACGAGGTGAAGGTGACGCTGGCGGGCGGGTCTCCGCTGATGAATGTGCCGTCATTTTTGAATACTACGTGTCCGAAGTGTGGCGGGGCGGCGCGGCGCGAGACCGACACCATGGATACGTTCGTGGATTCGTCGTGGTACTTTTACCGCTACGCCGACGCGCGGAATGCGAATGCGCCGTTCGACAGCGCGACCATTGCGTATTGGTTTCCGATCGATCAATACATTGGCGGCGTCGAGCACGCGATTCTCCACCTTATATATTCGCGCTTCTGGACGAAGTTCATGCGCGACATGGGGCTGGTGAAAAACGACGAGCCGGCGGCGCGTTTGTTCACGCAGGGAATGGTGATCAAAGACGGCGCGAAGATGTCGAAGAGCCTGGGCAACGTGGTGTCGCCAGACGAGATGGTGGCGCGCTATGGGGCGGATGCGACGCGAATGTACAGCTTGTTCGCCGCGCCTCCGGACCGCGATTTGGATTGGCAGGAATCGGGAATTGAGGGGATTCAGCGATTTCTGGGGAGGGTGTATAGGTTCTACAAAATCCATGCCACACCAATGCCTAAACATGAGTGGGACTGGATAATGACAAGACGGGCCACCCCTGCTGACAGCGGAATATACCTTTCTCAATCCAACATGGATTTTCCTGACCGCGTAGTACAGCGAACACTGCACGAGACAATTAAGAAACTTACCGATGAATTTAGTGACAGGTGGCATTTCAACACCTGCATCGCCGCTTTGATGGAACTCGTCAACAAACTTTACCTCCTCCAAACGGGCTCGGTATTAACGCAAACAACACCGCGAGGCAGCGACGCGGCGCCGAAGTTATCAAAGGCTGTTTTGCATGGGACTCTTTACAATCTGGCACTTCTGCTAGCTCCCATGGCTCCGTATCTCGCGCACGAGTTGTGGGAGATGGTTGGAGGAACCGGTAGTCTGCTGAAAGCTCCGTGGCCAAAGTACGACGCGGCGCTGGCGACGGAAGACGAGATCGAAGTCCCGGTTCAATTCAATGGCAAGCTGCGTAGCAGAATCGTCGTGCCTGCCGATATGCCCTTAGAACAACGTGAACCTCTTGTGCTTGCCGACAAAATAATTCAGGACCACCTGGCGCGCCTACGGGCCTTGGGCGAGGTCACGATAAAGGTCATAAACAAACCGGCAATTTCGAATGTGGTGGCTCGGGTAATATCCTCGGGTTCGTCAAAGCCAGAAAAGCCTTAACTACACTCCGGGAGCCTTGAGGCGGACTACCAATGCATGGTGAAGCGGGGATATTCGCGATCTCTAAGCAGGTCTTCGGGCGATCTGAAACTCGCAGGAGCCCGCTTAGTTTCAAATGACGAGATGACCCGATGGCCCGATCACACGATTCTATGAGACACTCATCCGTGGAAACCCAATCCATCGTAGTCCTCGACTTTGGAGCGCAATATTCACAACTGATTGCGCGCCGCATCCGTGAACAGAAAGTTTTCTCGGTCGTCCTGCCCTTCAACGCCAGCCTGGAAGAAATTCGCAGCTACTCTCCGGTGGGCATTATTCTGTCGGGCGGGCCGTCTTCCGTTTACGATAAAGATGCGCCGCTGGCCGATAAGAGCCTGTTCGATCTCGGCATCCCCGTGCTCGGCATCTGCTACGGATTGCAGTTCATGGTGTACGCGCTGGGCGGAAAAGTGCGCTCCGCCGCGAAACGCGAGTACGGTCACGCGAAGGTCGAGATCCAGGAACCCGGCTCGCAACTCTTTCGGGGATTGCCTCACTTGCTCGCGGTGTGGATGTCGCATGGTGACGAAGCCGAAGAGTTGCCGCCGGGCTTCCGGCTGACGGCGAAAACTGCGAACGCCGTTGCCGCCATCGAAAATCCCGAGCGCAAAATGTGGGCGGTGCAGTTTCATCCCGAGGTGCATCACACGCCGCTGGGCGCGGACATTCTGCGCAACTTCGCGCTTGGCATCTGTGGCGCGAAGGCTTCGTGGACGCCGCAGCATTTTATCGACGCGACCGTGGCGCAGGTGAAACAGCAAGTCGGCAACGGGCGCGCCATCTGCGGGCTTTCTGGTGGAGTGGATTCTGCCGTCGCGGCGGTGCTGGTGGATCGCGCCCTGCGTGATGCGCCTGCCCTGAGCGGAGCCGAAGGGTCGCGGCTGACGTGCGTGTTCGTCAACAATGGCGTGCTGCGCAAAAACGAGTTTGAAAAAGTGCAGCAGAATCTGCGCGACCACCTCGGCCTGCACATCGTTGCGGTCGATGCCACCGAGCGCTTCATGCGGAAACTGGCGGGCGTGACCGAACCGGAGAAGAAGCGCAAGATCATCGGCAACGAGTTCATAGAGGTCTTCGACGCCGAAGCACACCGCATCGCAAAAGAGGAAGGCGAAGTCGAGTGGCTGGTGCAGGGGACGCTCTATCCCGACGTGATCGAATCGCGCTCGGTGCGCGGGCCGTCGCAGGTCATCAAGTCGCACCACAACGTCGGCGGATTGCCCGCGAAGATGAAGCTCAAGCTGATCGAACCGCTCAAAGATTTATTCAAAGATGAGGTGCGGCGGATTGGACGCGATCTAGGAATGCCCGAGGAGATTCTGCAACGGCAACCGTTCCCCGGGCCGGGTTTGGCGGTGCGCATCCTAGGAGAAGTCACGAAAGAACGCACTGAACTGCTCTGCGAGTGCGATGAAATTGTGGTGGGCGAAATCAAGAAGACCGGGCTGTATCAGAAAATCTGGCAGTCGTTTGCCGTGCTCTTGCCGGTGATGTCGGTAGGAGTGATGGGCGATCAGCGGACGTACGCTTATACCTGCGCCATCCGCGCCGTGCATTCTGAGGATGGGATGACGGCGGATTGGGTTCCACTGCCGTATGAAGTGCTAAAGACGATTTCCAATCGGATTGTGAATGAAGTGCGCGGGGTGAATCGCGTGGTGTATGACATTACTTCGAAACCGCCGGGAACGATTGAGTGGGAGTGAGGAGCTGCGGCCAGTGCTCAGTCAGGAGAGTGGGCTAATGCATCGAAAAGTGGGTTTTGTTGCTCTTTTTATTCTGGTGGCGTTGACGCTTGGACGTAGCCAGCAAGAAATACGCCCCGCGCCAGAACAGCTAGCTCTCAATAAAGCGAAACATGGCGTGGACGGCTGGCTCAGAATTGCGACAGATGATCGCTTAACTTCTGATCTAAAAAAGCAAATGTGGGGTGTGGGAGACTGGTCGTTTGTTCTGGAAATGGACGATCCACGAGCAAAGGTTTTCACCGCGAACCCGCCGCAGAATGCATCGCTGCAAGTCGTAGATCGGCAGGGACGCGTCATTGGGAGCGATCAACTCGAACGACCATTGGCTAAAATCGGGCAAGCACGGATAGATTCTAGCGATAGCATTTTCTTGGTGACAGTTGATTATTCCATCGGTTTTGGGCCTTACGCCGGGCCTACTACATCCCTGGTAGGGGTCCGCGATGGAAAGATCGTCTGGCTTAAGGCCATCGATGCCGACAGCCGCAAAGAAGAGCCAATCCTCCTTCCCAAAACGCTCAAGTTTGACTGGAAGTTTCTTCCTCTTGAGGGAAAGCGTGACATTCTCCAAGTATCTTGCCATCCCGATTTTGCAGGCGGAGACGATGCCTTCCTTATCGACTATGTGCGGTATCGATTTAACAACGGCGAGTGGATCAAATATGTACGGACGGTAAAGGGCTTTTGGGAGTCCGACGAGGGTTTCCCGGCGTTAAGCAAGTTCCGCAAGTAGAAGTTCATAATCGGCAAGCGGGCGCCTGACTCATCGCGCATTTTGCGATGAGTGGGCAGTCCACGAAAGGCTCGCCGGGCGGGGGTTTCCGACGCCTTCTATCTCCGCTCCCGTCCCTCGCGCACAACCGCAACCAGACCCGCTGTGGAGACGCCCAACTTCACGCCCTTCACATCCAGCGGCGATGCCTTGGATCTTCCTTTGGATGTTGGCGTGGGCAAGATTCGAAAGATAGCGCCGTCGCGCCGGCGAATTTCAACCGCCCCGTCCCGTTCGGCTTCTTCGAGTACCGTGGCAAAAATTCCGCGCGCCTCAGAGTAGGTATAGGATTTCATCGAACATTCACCTCCAACACGTCCAGCTTCAATTCGCGGGCACGCGTTCTTAACCCGCTATCCAAGGTCAGGATCGGCGCCCTCTGGTTCACGGCACATGCGATCACGTAGGCATCGTAGGCGTAAACGTTCATTCTGGCCGCCAACTTAACCGCTTGCTTCAACGCTAGATCGGTCAAGCGGATGGGGATGGTGGCGTAGGACTCCAATAACTCCAACCCCTCATCCAGGCCAATCGCCTTGCGCTTGAACATGGCGGATAGCGCGTTGCCGATTTCCCAGTGCACCGAGGACGGAGCGACCAGCGTTGCCCCGCGCGTGAGCCGAACCAACTCCGGCTTTTCCGGCTGTTCGCTAATCACAGCGAGAATCGCGGAAGTGTCAATCACAATCTCCATGGCTTAAGTATATCACATGTACAATTGTACAAGAATCATTCAAGCGAGCTGAATTAGGTGGTGGACGTCCAGGACAATCGTTGAGAACTACAAACGGCTTGCCCGCCTACGCATTGCCGATTAAGCGTTCGACGAACTACCATATCCCTATGCCAGTTGACATTGAAACTCCCGTCTCCACTTACACGCGCATTCGCGCGCCGCGCGGCAACTCGCTTTCCTGCAAAGGTTGGCAGCAGGAAGCGGCCATGCGCATGTTGATGAACAACCTCGACGAAGAAGTCGGCGAGCGGCCTCAGGACCTTGTCGTCTACGGCGGCACGGGCAAGGCCGCCCGGAATTGGGATTGCTATCACGCTATCGTCCGGTCGTTGCAGGGCCTTGAGAATGACGAGACTTTGCTGGTGCAGTCGGGCAAACCGGTGGGCGTGTTCAAGACGCACGAGTACGCGCCGCGCGTGCTGATTGCGAACTCGAATCTGGTTGGGCATTTTTCCAACTGGGAAAAGTTCAACGAACTGGAGCGCGCCGGACTGATGATGTACGGACAGATGACGGCCGGGTCGTGGATTTACATCGGCTCGCAGGGAATTATTCAAGGCACTTACGAAACGTTCAACGCGGCGGGCGAAAAACATTTTGGCACTGCTCTGAGCGGAAACGATCTGAGCGGGAAGCTGATCGTCTCGGGCGGCATGGGCGGCATGGGTGGAGCGCAGCCGCTGGCGGCGACCATGACGGGCGCGGCGTTTCTGGGCATTGACGTCGATCCCGAGCGCATCAAGAAGCGGCTCAAGACGGGGTACTGCGACTTTCTTGTGACTACGCTGGACGAAGCGCTGCGCATTTTAAAAAATGCAGTCCGCAAAAAAGAAAATATTTCGGTTGGGCTGGTGGGCAATTGCGCGGACATTATTCCGGAGCTTGCCGAGCGCGGCGTGGTGCCCGACATTCTCACCGATCAAACTTCGGCGCACGATCCGCTGAATGGATACGTGCCGAACGGCATGACGTTCGAAGAGGCGCTCGAACTGCGCCGGCGCGATCCGAAAACTTATCAGGAGCGGTCGCTCGACGCCATGGCCAAGCATGTTGAGGGCATGTTGCGCTTGCAGAAAATGGGCGCGGTGACGTTCGACTACGGCAACAATATTCGCACGTTTGCGTTTCAGCGCGGCGTGAAGAATGCTTACGATTTTCCGGGATTCGTTCCGGCCTATATACGACCGCTGTTTTGCGAAGGGCGCGGGCCGTTCCGCTGGGCGGCGCTTTCGGGCGAAGCTTCGGATATCGCCGTCACCGACGAACTTGTGCTCGAACTTTTTGGCGAAAATCGCAGCCTGCGGCGCTGGATTGAACTGGCGCGGAAGCGCATTAAGTTCCAAGGCCTGCCGGCGCGCATCTGCTGGCTCGGATATGGCGAGCGAGCGCGGTTTGGGCTGGCGATTAACGATCTTGTGAAGAAAGGCACGATCAAAGCTCCCATTGTGATTGGACGCGATCACCTCGATTGCGGGTCGGTCGCTTCTCCGTTCCGCGAAACCGAAAGCATGAAGGATGGCAGCGACGCCGTAGCCGACTGGCCGCTGCTGAATGCGCTGGTGAATACGGCGGCGGGAGCGTCGTGGGTTTCGATCCACAACGGCGGAGGCGTGGGCATTGGCTATTCGCTGCACGCCGGGCAAGTCACGGTCGCCGATGGCAGCGACATGATGGCCAAACGCATCGAGCGCGTCCTGACGACCGATCCCGGCATGGGCGTGATTCGGCATGTGGACGCTGGGTATGACGAGGCTAAGGAGTTTGCGAGGAAGACGGGCGTGAAGGTGCCGATGGCGCGATCATGAATGCCCAGCACGGAAGCGCTGAGGTAGATTCATTGTGCGCTTTCAGCTAAGGTTTGATGCTGACTTGACCGATTTTTTGTACCAAGTGGAATGTTATTGTAAGACCATCGTTGGATGGCCCAGTCTTTTTGCACCAAGCTTAGAGTTAGTCTCCGGCTGGTTTAGGTTGCAGTCAATTCACAGCTAGAGCATTTTCAGTGCTTCTGTAATGCGCTCGCGTAAGGGCGGACGCACTCGTCCGCCCAGCGGAGCGAAGTGTGCCACGTCAGCGGAAATGGGACAGTTTGAAACCGGGAATTAAGCTACACATTTGATATTCAGTTCACCCGAAACAGGGAGTAGACTGGCGGCGACAGCGGGGCATCGAAGAAAGAGGGCAAATCATTGCAGAAGGGAATTACCGCGTCGATGGCGGCGAGTCAGCGATGAAACAATTGCTATCAACCCCTGATCCGCCTACGGCTATGTTAACTTCCAACGATCTGATGGCAATGGGCGCCTTGCGGGCAATTATAGCTGCTGGCCTTCGAGCTCCTGACGACTTCTCGGTCGTCGGCTTCGATGAAAACGCATTTCATGCCCTGTATCGCAGCACACAACAAGGCTCGAAGATGGCGGAAGGGATTAAACTCGGCACGAAACTGGTGGTTAGAAACTCCACTGCCTCGCGGCCTTTTTCGGGCGCGGAGACACTTTCTCCGCGTCGATATCGCTAAAGCGTCGTTCGCTATGTTACAGATGGCCCGGATGCAATCAAAGGTAGCAACCTGTAAGATGGTTCAAACTGGGAGTGTAGCTAGGCTTGGTCAACGCCATTCTGGAAACGACAGGAATATCTCAGATTGTTTAATGAGTAGGTACGAGTCAGGGGCCATCTCACGGTGACGAAGGACGCACAAGCTCCCTATGCTCGCGGCGGAGATCCCGAATGCTCTTGCACTGAAGCCTGGGTCACAGCCAAACAGGAAGGGACCGAATTACTTCTCAGTTGCCGGCGATCCGCCCAGAACTACACATCCAGAACAGCCAACCTCGATACGTTGGTTCGCAGCCATGCACATTGCCTGACGACAGCCCGATGTCGTTGAGTTATTTCGCAGGAGTTTATGGGGTCGGGATTACACCGTACGCTTCATTGGAGTACGCACTCTCCACTCCGCTTCCATTTACTGCCGTCGCCACATAGTAATAGGTCTGCCCGGCTACGACCGAGGTGTCGGTGTACGTTGCAGTCGCATCCAACGCCGAATTGATCTGGGTGTAGGGCCCTCCCGAAACAGTGCCACGGTAGACGTTGTAGCCTATAATCCCGGAGCTGGTATCTGTCCAAGAAAGAGAGACACTGTGCTGTGCCGCCGCCACGCCAACCCCACTCAGAGTCTGGGCGGGAGTATTCGAGGCATTGCTGGCGACGGAGAGGACAGCACTGGCGGCGCCAGAAGCCTGCGGTGAAAACGTCACCGTGACCGGCGTGCTTTGTCCGGCTGCAATCGTCACCGGGAGGGAAATCCCCGAGAGCGAGAATTCAGTACTGCTCAGGCTTGCAGACGAAATAGTTACGTTTGCACCGCTGGCACTGAGGCTGCTGGTCTGACTGACGGTGGTGCCCACCGTCGCATTGCCAAAATTCAACGCCGTAGGAGCGAGGGTAAGCTGACCCTGAGCGGTGCCTGTGCCCGAGAGCGAGACGGTCAAAGTCGGATTAGAGGCGTTGGAACTCACGGCGATGTCGTCCGTTGCGTTGACCGCCGATTGCGGCGCAAACACAGCGCTGAAAGTTACACTTGCGCCGGGATTGAGGACCATAGGAAAGCTCAATCCACTAATACTGAACCCCGTCCCGGCTACAGTGGCCTGCGAGATCGTCACGCTAGCCCCGCCCGTGTTCGTCAGCGAGTCGGTTAAAGTCACGTTGGCCCCGGCTTGTACGCTGCCAAAGGCCAGACTCGTAGGGTTGGCAGTTA
>Ga0326728_10005361_pt1 | contig 36157 bp, 19 predicted proteins | sample MB3enrmetagenome_FD_207602 | JGI IMG/M metagenome (GOLD analysis project Ga0326728, IMG submission 207602) | Lab enriched peat soil microbial communities from McLean, Ithaca, NY, United States - MB31MN | ecosystem: Environmental > Terrestrial > Soil > Wetlands > Peat | place: USA: New York...
ATTTTTATTGACAATAGTAGATGCAACTGCCTGAAAACCACGCCTAGCTCCAGGAACTACACGCGCAACATCCATGTTAAGGAAACTAGCGAGTTGTTCATGGAATGGTCCAATAGGCGGAGTTCTGATTTTGTCTAGCCTAAAGGGCTTGCTGCACGAATCACAGACTGAATATCCATCGCCATATGCTATGAGTGCTTTTCGTGCTTCTGGGGTAAGCCTTCCAGCTGCCTGAATTGGCTGTATGTTGATGTACATTTCTTCTCTGGATCGAATGTTAATATTATCAGCTATTTTCCTAACTTGCGGTGTTCCAGTACTGTTTTCAATATCATCCAAAATTTTTCTTACTTTGTTTACACCTTCCTTAATAGAGTGTTCTTCTTCCGGACTAGTGAAATTTGGAAGTGATTGTCTAAAAATCTCTCGAACATCTTCAAGGGCAAAAAGAGCCTCAAACATCTTTTGAATTCTTATATCCATGAAATTACCTCAAAGCTTAGACACGGAATAGAACTGAAGTGAAATGGGTATGCAGTTCATTGAGTAGTTTTTCCGCCATCTAAGATTCATTCTCTATATTCATTTATAATTTTGAGCCATTTATTTATTTGTAAACCTCTATTCTGCAAGATACACATTTGTAGCATCTATTTGCCGATTTGTTCAATGTATATCAATGAAAGTGGCGTTAGTTTTTGGCTATTGCCATATTGAGAAAAGGCTGGCATTTTATGTATTTCTACAAAAAGTGAGTTTTCCGAGTAATTTTGTATCTAATTATTTATGACTGTGCCTTCGTATCCGTGAATTAGATCACCATATTCAATGATTTAAGTCCATACCAAGTTAGTGAAGTCATATAAGTTATTGAAATCGTATGTTAATTGGTAACATATAATTCATATTAGTGATTTTAGGATTGGCTATTGAAGCGTACTTATATTTGAACCTTCTTTTTAGAGCAGATATCGCCTCAAAGATTTTTTTATATTCGTAAAAAATTTTCAAGCCCTAAAATGGAATAGAACAATGTGAAATGGGTATGCTGTCCATTGCGTAGCCTCTCTGCCATCCCACAAATAATTTATTCATAGTTGTGAACAGAGACCACATTATAATGTTGAGATCATTCTTAATATATTTTATAAGAAAACGGAAGTCTCAAATCCATATAATTTGATATTAATTAGTTCAAATAAATATTGAGGATTTCAATTTACCTCCAATTTTTTCTTCGCGGAAATCCTGTCCAAATCTTGCCCGCTAATTTTTGTATTTGACCCTATTTTTTCTATTCTGATTCATTATTCTGTCATTCTAAAGATAGCTTCCGATACCCTCAAAATACTCCTTTTATTTTCAATGTCTTCAAATGATAGAGATTATAACAAAAATCTGTACACAACATCTTCATATTAACTCTATGAACAACAGTGACAAGAACCTTTCCTGCTTTGAATATCTTTTTAGTTACTGCATAAAATCATTTCCATGGAGCTTTTTTGAGCCTATCCTCTTGTTTCTTAGTATATTCATTATTCCAGAGGAAATTTTTTACTGCTCTTTTCATTGTTGATCATAACCTTATGATTTTGCTCCAAAGTATCCTCTACCTCGGTAAACCACCACATTTTTTTCTGATAAATCTATCTGAAAATCGTGAACTTGTGCATTTGTTGTTTTGAATCTTCTGATTAGCTTATAATCCCTATCTAATATGATGTGAACTTTACGCTTAAAGTGTGGCCTACAACATTTTTGTCCAGGCTCTGCCTCTGCTTCTCCTTCTTTTCGCTTTATTTTCTCGAGGATTACAATCTTTTGAATGTCCAGGATCTGAATAGATAAAAGTAGCTTCCTGAATCAGTCCCTTTTTTATTTTAAAACCAAGGCAATTAAGTTGGCTTTGCAAATGTACCCAATTTCTTTTTCTTTGCATTTATTAATAACTTTTTTTCTGAATGATCAGACTGTGGTACTGGCTGGTATGTACTCAGAAAAACCAAGAAATTTTCGGAAAGGAATTCTATCAATACCCTGTTTCCCAAGTTCAAAGTCTGAAAGATCCATAACATTGCTGTAAAATAAGCATTTTAAACATAATGGTTACTTCGGCTTAAGGTCTGCCTCTTGAAACTATTTTGTAAAAATATATAGACTCAAAAAAGATAAGAAAAGGTTTCGATAATTAAGGAATTAATTTCAGCAAGTACGTCTCCAACTGACTGAAGATACCTATATTCTTCTTAAAGAGTAAAATCGGTAAGAGTTTTTATGAGTAAAAATTATTACTAAGAGAGTTAAATTCACCAATACTCAAATGTATAGGAGTTTATCGAAATTCTCTTTAATCAAAAATTAATATATTAGAACTTGCGCACTTAAAATATATAATCAAGTAGAATAAACGTTAGTCAAATATACTACTTAAACAGTTGAAGATTTAATGCTATTGATATTATTGATATTATACACAAGTGCGTAAATCATATCTATAGCAGCTATCTTAATGATTATTCTTTATCTATAACTCAAAATTTAGGAGATCAATACTAAAACAAAAAGTTTTCTGAATAAAAAAAACATATCATGTAAAATTCTGAGATTTTAAAGCAGTTTCGCTAATTTGCTGAAAATTCAAAGTTAAATTTTTGCATACTCTATGTAATTAAATTCTTCTGATTTGTTATTTTCCTTTCTCATAACTTGCTGAGATTTGTTATCCTACAGCAAAATCGGCACACGAGATTTTCCAATGCCTAGAGAGATATTAAAAAGTTATCATTAATTTCACTATAATTGAATACAATCAATCAAAAAAACAGAAAATAATAAAAAATCTAAAAATTCAGTACATCCTGAAATTCGAGAGAAAATTTCCAAACAGAAAAATATGCAACAATTTATAGCACAGTAATGAAGTCTAACGTGTTTCCAGATTAATTTTCCAAACTTGGTTAAATTCTGAAATATTCAGCAAAATCTGAAAGTTACTTTTTCCATACAATTTGACGAAGATATGAGATTTCACATACATAAATGGGATAATAATATAATCAAAAAGGATATAATAACCATAATAAATCAAGAGAATAAACTCAAAATTAAAAAACCAAAAATCAAAATATAAACGGCAACCGATTCAAAAATACTGTAATATTTCAGTTTTTTCCGGTTTCTCGATTAAGGTGATATTATCGTTCCCATAATTCAGGTTGCACTTGATCTCCTGGAATTGGACCGCTCGATAGAGATTGCAAGAGATGCGGTAGTAGGTGGTGTGGATTGGATCGAAATAGGAACTCCCCTGATAAAAAGCGAAGGTATGGATGCAATCCGCAAAATGAGAAAAGCTTTTCCTGACCGAACGATCCTGGCAGATATGAAAACCATAGATACAGGAGCCATTGAAGTCGAGATGGCAGCAAAAGCAGGGGCAGATATAGTTATTGTACTAGGAAATGCAGATGACTCTACAGTACTCGATGCACTACGTTCAGCACACAAATACGGGGTCAGATTGATGGCAGACCTTATTTCGATCTTTGACCCAGTGAAAAGAGCATTGGAACTTGAAGCTATGGGAATAGACTATGTAAACGTGCACATAGGTATAGACCAACAGATGATAGGAAAAAATCCTGTGTCGATCCTCAAGAAAATTTCAGAAAAGGTTAACGTGCCGCTTGCAGTTGCTGGAGGGCTCGATGCAGAAAGTGCTGCCCAGGCAGTCAAGACAGGGGCCAAAATTGTAATTGTCGGAGGAAATATCACTCATTCTGAAAACGTGACAGAAGCTGCCAGAAAAATTCGGCAGAGTGTGAACTCCCCGGAGGCCGCGGATATTCGGGGTACAAGAACAGTAGATCAGGAAATCAGGAAAATCCTTCGAGAAGTATCAACCTCAAATATTTCGGATGCTATGCATAGAAAAGGGGCAATGAAAGACATTCATCCCTTGGTGAGAGGAAAAATGGTAGGAACTGCAGTTACTGTTCAGGTTTTTGCTGGGGACTGGGCGAAGACTGTGGAAGCAATTGATATTGCCAAAGAAGGGGATGTAATCGTTATCTACAACGGGAGTAAAGACATCGCCTGCTGGGGAGGACTTGCAACCCTGAGCAGCCTGAATAAAGGAATCAAAGGAGTAGTAATAGAAGGTGCTGTGAGAGATATTGATGAAATAGAGAATATGAAGCTCCCGATTTACACAAGCAATACAGTACCTAATGCTGGAGATCCAAAAGGCTTTGGGGAAATCAACGCCGAAATTACCTGCGGCGGTCAGACCGTAAAACCAGGAGATTTCATAGTTGGCGATGAGAGTGGAGTTGTAGTAATTCCCAAGGAGAGAGCTTACGAACTGGCAAGAAGAGCAAAAGAAGTCAACAAAACTGAAAAGAGACTTTTTGATGAGATTCGGAGAGGAGGCACCCTGTCGGAAATTCTGGAAATCAAAAAATGGGAAAAACTTTGAATCAATATTTCCAGAAATTAAAATAAAAATTAAACAGGCATTTCACAAATGCACACATATGCAGAATTTGTTTACTTATTTGCTCAAGTACTATTCATTGAAAGTTAGATTAATTTTTAAGCTACTGCCTGAGAAAATAGATGTCATTATTGTGTACATCTGCGAAAAGTGAGAATAAAAGAAATTTAGAATAATTTAGATAAAGGAACTCTATTCACGGTCTTAAGATTGAGAAAAACAGATTTTGGACAGAAGAAGAGCTCTGACAAATTTAAAATCTTCTTCCTGACATTTTTCACCTATACTAGTTCGAATCAGAGAATCTAGTTCAGTTTCTAACATTTCAAGTACAGCTTTAATCTGCCTTTGTCTTTCAGGGGGCAAAAGTCCCCCCATGTTCCTGACCTTTCCTGTAAGGATAAGCTGTTCAAATTGCCTGAAAACAGCTTCAATACTCATGCCCTGAACTTCAGCAATTCTATCGATCTCAAGCCCATGAGTAAAAAGAGAATAAGTCCTTTGCAAGGAGGATATTTCAAGAGTATTTGTTTCAAAATGTTCCATCTTATAAGATTTCTCCCCAATAAAGCTCATATCCAAATATTTTGCTTTTTTTGCTGGTAATCTACAAACCTCTGAGTTTTTCATTTTATTAGATTCAGGAATAGGTACTTTAATTTCAAATACCTCTATTTCATCTCTCAGTTCCTGGTTTTCATCCTTTTGAACTAAGCTTTTTGTGATTAATCTCCCATTTTCAGATTTTATACCTGCAGCTTCTGAATTTTCTGCCTTTTCTGTAGATACCAAACTATAATCCCTACAGTAGTGTTCAATTTCCGTGAGAAAAATATCCCCATATTTCCGCAGTTTGTGATCTCCAACTCCTGTAATGGAATGGAACTCTTCAGGGCTGTGCGGAAATCTTGTAGCCATTTCCTTAAGGGTTGTATCAGAGAAAATGATATAAGGTGGAAGATTTTTCTTTAGAGCTATTTTCTTTCTCAGAGCTTTTAACCGCTCAAAAAGGATTGCATCATGCCCTTTCCCGGATTTTATGACCGTCTTAACTTTTGATGCATTCAGGACATCTGCAGCTACTGAAAGTTCTTCTGTCAAACATTCTTCTGTTGAGAGCTCTTCTTTCGAATACTTTCCTGTTGGAAACTCTCCTGTTGGAAGTCTTTCAGTTGAGAACTGGATACCATTTTTAGCGTTATCACTCTTTGTGCCAACTATTGAAAACATTAGGCTTCCTCCAGCATTTGGCGCAAAGCCTTCAGGGCAGATAAGTTCTATTCGCTCCAAGCCTTTCAGAATTTTTCTGCTCATAGCATTCAGTTTCAAAACAGGATACTGTACTCCACTCACTTCAAGAAGGCCTTTATCTGTCATTTCGGAGACTAATGATCTCCATTGTTCTTTTGTGAATTCCCGACCACTGCCATGACTTTTCAACTTCTCATGATGATTTTGCCTGATCTTTTTATTTTTTGAACCTATAAGGACATCAATAACATAGTTAGTGCCAAAGCGCTGATTCAGTTCCTGAACACAGGCCATTAGTTTCATGGTGGTTTCAGTTCCTTCGAAAGTACCTTTTGGCCTGAGACAGGAATCACAATTTCCGCAGAATTTAGGGAGTTTCTCACCAAAATATTCCATTAGTTTCTGACGCCTACATTGATTCCCCTCGCAATAAGCTACCATCTCCCTTAATTGCACAAGAGAGAGATCCTTTTCATGTTCATTTGTCTTCTGAGAAATAAAGTAGTCAAACTTGAAGCGGTCCCCCCTACTGAAAAAAAGGATACACTCGCAAAGTCCCTCATCCCTTCCACCTCGTCCGGTTTCCTGGTAGTAACTTTCAAGATTTCTTGGGAGATCATAATGTATTACGAAACGAACGTTGGACTTATCTATTCCCATCCCAAAAGCAATTGTTGCAACTATTATCTCCACATCGTCCTTTATGAACAACTCCTGGTTTTGGGTCCGTTCGGTATCTGAAAGGCCTGCATGGTAGGGAAGAGCTCTAAAACCTGCAAGATTCAATTTTTTTGTAAGAGCTTCGACGCTGTTTCTGCTTTGGCAATAGATGATACCAGCTTCATCACTATGTCTGTGAAGGTAATCAATAATCTCGGAAAAGGCCTCTTTCTTTGGCCTGACCTCGTAGTAGAGGTTTTTCCGATTAAAACTAGCCAAATATGGACCTTTTTCCGGAGATATCGAAAGGTTTAACTGTGATACGATATCCTTTCGAACCCTTTCGGTTGCTGTAGCCGTAAGTGCGATAATTGGTATATCAGGAAAACCTGTCTCTGGATTTCTTAAAAGTTTAAGGTTCCTGTACTCAGGCCGAAAATCATGTCCCCACTCAGAAATACAATGTGCCTCGTCGATTGCAAAGAGGCTTACTTTTCCTTTTTTTAGAAGAGCAAACGTTCCGGGCATCATAAGCCTTTCTGGCGCAACATAAAGTATTTTCAACCTGTTTTCAAGAAAAGCTTCTCTTACATCCCTGGATTCTCTAGCACTCTGGGTGCTGTTTAACAGACCTGCAGTAATTCCATTTGTATCAAGTCCATCCACCTGGTCTTTCATTAGGGAAATCAGGGGAGAAACAACGACTACAACTCCTTCCATCAGAAGGGCAGGCAGCTGATAGCAGATCGATTTCCCTCCACCTGTAGGCATTATCACAAAAACGTCTTTCTTTTCCAGAACATCTCTGATAATTTCCTCCTGCAAAGAGCGAAAAGAAGTGTAGCCGAAATACTTGTGTAGAGCTGAATGCATTATATCTGACATAGAAGTCTTTGACTCAAGCTCATCTTTATTTGCCCTCAAGAGATCATAATCAGTGCTCGTTTTCTAATCCCCCTAATCTGCAGAGCATTGTTATCATGCTCGAATATAAAAACTCGGGAAAAATACAGAGAAGTTAACTATGCGTATATGCTTTCATGTAAAATATTGTCCCAAATTCCGTTTTTTATAATGACTATAAACACTTACACAATATATACTTGGGTTCGGAATCCGTAACTTGGTGGTGTTTCAAGCTGATCATATTTAAGTTACATACATAAGGAATGAAAGTATTTAGTTGTAAACTCTCGGTACATTATCCTTGATACTTCTCGGTATAGTAAGACTTAGAAAAAAAGTAGAATCTTTGAAGACAATTTTTGTAATCTATTCTTTTTCTACTTAAATATCCTTGAAGTAGTTGTGTTCTCCATTTATGATTCTTTAGGCCATGTTTTTCATTGATTAGTGCATTGTGAGAGTTCAAATTCTGAAGTTATAAAAAATAAGAATTTTTGTTATTTTCGGTGCTTTTAATTTATTGAGATCGCAGAACGTTTGAATTAGTGATATTTTTTCCAATTCCAGAAGATATTAAGACCTATATTCTATATTTGTTATACTGTCGAACAGCAAATACCAAAGTCTAAAGTTATAGTTGTACTATAGCAAAAGCAAAAGAAATAAAAAAAGTACCAATAATTTTGGTATAAGAAGTTTAGTAGCTAAAATATACAATACACAGAAAGCAAGGGTTCCCAGTATCCATTGGAATGTACCTAAGAGAATTTACTTGAAAACTTAATAGATTTCAGGCTTTGCCAGCTCTCCAAAAATCATGAAAAAAAGGTATTTGACATACGAAATCTCAAAAATGCCTGAGATCATTATGAAGATCAGGATTTCCAAAGGAGATCTGAAGAAACTAGTAAGGCTGAGAATCTGAACTGCAAAAAATTGGAAATACTGCTGAGTCCAAAAAGTTAATTTGGTTTGAAGCTTATTCTAAAAAATATGCTCATCGAACAAATTCAGCTTGAAAATGGTTGCGCTCTTGGCCTCAACTTTGAGATGCAGAAATATGCTCTACTGGTTATAAGAGCTGATAAAGGGTTCCTAATGTGCGGATACCTGAATATAAATGCTGCTGAGGATTTAGGGGATACAGCAGCGAAGGTAAAAGGCGTAAAGAGCTTTGAAGATATGCTCAAAGCCCAGGTTGTGGAAGTAACTGAAATGGCCAGAGAACTTGGGGTTGAGCCAGGGATGACTGGCAGAGAAGCTCTAGATAAAATGTTCTGAGGAAAAAATACTTGAAAAATTGCTTTTAAGTATAACTTATTCATACAATTTTTTCCAAATATACTGATTTTAGTCGTACTTCACTGAATGATTAAGCTTTCATGATTAAGTTTCCAATGTAACTAATATTTGCGTTTTTCATTCACTGAAGCAAATTCTCTCTGACTAATCTCACTATGATGCAAACAAAAATGCAGGAAAAATGGAACTAAGTGAATTATGAAATTAAATCATCCAAACAATTGAGAAAGACCCTGATTTTACTTATTGAATAATTTTTTAGTTATTTCTTTAAAGTTTGATAATTAGCATTAAATTTTATGTATATTATATTATATTTATCAAAGAATTATATAATTTGAATATTATTCCAAACTATATATATCGAGATATTCCGGATTACAGATGTTATACGCTTTTGAACTCTCGGGAGAGCATGAAGAATTGCCAGCTGCTGAAGTTCTTGCTTGCCTCAAAATAGAGGAGCTTGATTTTCAGCCACATACCAGGGTTGACCAGTGCCTGGTGGTGGATATAGCAGGTAAAGAAGCAGATGTGGAAAAAATTCTTAAAGGTCCAATAACTGAAAGGCTCGCAATGACCCATCATATCCTAAAAGTTATAGGGATCACTGAAAACACCCTGGATTCGGTTCTGGTACTGACAAACTCCTCTGAGCCCTCTTACTTTCTAAAGGAAGGTCAAAGTTTTGTAGTTAGGACAAAAAGTGTTAAACATCACGTGAACTTTCCAAGCAATCCTCTGGAACCAAAAATCGGAGGATTTATCAATAAAAAGGGCTTTCAGGCGAACCTGAAAAATCCTGATGTTGAATTCCGGCTGATCTTAAGTGGAAAGGCTGTTTTCGGAACGCTTATTTCTTCCATCAACAGAAGTGCATATGAAGCCAGAAATCCCCGAAATAAACCTTTTTTCCATCCTGGAGTCCTTATGCCCAGGCTAGCACGTGCTATCACAAACCTTTCCAAAATAAAACCTGAGGAGCTCTTTCTGGACCCTTTTTGTGGTACTGCTGGCATACTTATTGAGGCCGGAATTTTGGGAGCACGAGTTATAGGAATCGATGCCCAAGAAAAAATTGTTAGGGGTGCCGGCATGAACCTTAGTGCCTTTGAGCTGGACTATACCTTGGTGAAAGGAGATGCCCGTATGATGCCGTTTAAGGAAGGAACAATAAGCGCAATCGTGACTGATCCACCATATGGAAAGTCGGCAGCAATTCTTGCCGAATCCTTAGAGGATCTTTATTCCTCTGCTCTTGAGGATGTTCAACGTGTCCTGAAGCCAGGAGGTATTGCAGTTGTAGTCTCTGACAAGGATACATCTGAATACGGAAAACAGGTAGGACTTAAGGTTCTTGATATTTATTTCCAGAGAGTGCACAGAAGCCTTACTCGGAGAGTAACCGTTTTTCAAAAATAGATGAAATATTAGATATGAAATATGAAAAATGCTCTTTAAGGACATTTCTTATTCATGGGAAATCAGTTCATCCAGCACCTCAGCTATAACTCTATGTCTGAGAATAAGTTTCTTGTTTTGCAAACTAGCTCTCCTGATAGAATAATTATCTTCGATCCAATCTAATTTTTGTTCATAATTTATTTTCATCAGGGTTAGACCACAGGCAGAAGCAGGTTCAATTCCTTCTTCATATATATCAGGATTTAGCATCTGGAGCAGCCAGTCATTATCATGTAAACCTTTTCCGATCATTGAAAGTGCGGTTACTATTTTCCTGACCATATTCCAAAGGAAACTATTTCCAACAACATCGATTTTTGTAACATCCCCGTCTACGCGGGCATCAATCCTTAACAAGGTGCGAATTGTACTCTTTTCTCCACTGATTCTTGAAAAGTTCGCGAAATCATGCCTTCCGATCAGCAATTTTGAAGCTTCACGGATCCTTGAAATATTGTATCCTTCCCCGCTAATTATATAGCGATAGTGTCTTGAAATCGCATCTCTTCTAGCGTCAAAGTGGCTAGGTACCTCCGCGTGAGCCCAGGCCCAGATAGTTGGAGGAAGTTCGGAGTTTATGACCCTGGGAATTGCTAGATTTGTTTTGTCAGTATCAAAAGCTATGATCTGTTCGAAGGCATTAACTCCTGCATCTGTCCTACCGGCGCAGGTATAATTAGCAGATTTGGGGCTTTCTATGATCTCTAGATTACGAAGTGCTTTGAAGAGCTCACCTTCCACTGTCACTACATTGGGCTGGATCTGGGAGCCGTGAAATTCGGTGCCTATGTATGCAAGCTTTAAAGCGACCCTCATACCAATCTCCGATTACTTGGCTTTTTCTTATTTAATAGACTTCTCTTACAATCATAAGGAATACTATATAAATACATCCAAAAAGGAACCGAACTGCAGGGCGAAGAGGTAGAGCATCATGAATCCCTATGGCATAAGCGAGTCCTTAAGAGAGACAGAAACTGTGGAGTGAGAGAGTTACATTAGAACTGTTTATGATGGCACAACTTCTGAGTCATTAAAACTATGTTGAAAATCAGGAAAACAGGACAAAAGGAGCATACAAACAAATTAAAATATTTAATTTTGAATAATTCCTTGCGATCCAGAGAAGTACCACGAAAAAACCAAGTTGTTTGCAACTGGGTGTGCAACCACAACTTTGATTTATAATGGGTTAATATATGCACACTGTTATATATTTATGTAAAATTCAACCTTAATCTTAAATATAACATTGTATATTCTAGTCTAAATTTTTCGCTGGTAATAATCATGATCACAAAACCGCAGGTTTTTGAATTTCTGAAAAAATATGACTTAAAAAACATTACTATTGCAACAGTCTGTTCTCACTCAAGTCTTCAAATCTTTGACGGAGCGCGAAAAGAAGGATTCAGAACTCTGGGAATCTGCGTTGGCAAACCTCCTAAATTTTATGAAGCATTCCCAAAGGCAAAACCCGATGAGTACATTGTCGTTGATAGTTATGAAGATATAATGACCAAGGCTGAAGAACTTAGAAAGAAGAACACTATTATAATTCCACACGGTTCATTTGTTGCTTACCTGGGCACGAAAAGTTTTGCAGATATGCAAGTTCCTACTTTTGGAAACAGGGCTGTGCTCGAATGGGAATCTGACAGGGATAAAGAACGTGAGTGGTTGCTTGGAGCAGGTATTCACATGCCTGAAAAAATAGAAGATCCTCGTGATATTAATGGGCCCGTGATGGTTAAGTACCACGGAGCAAAAGGGGGAAAGGGTTTTTTCGTTGCAAAAACCTATGACGAATTCAATGAACTCGTAGACCGAACCCAAAAGTTCACAATTCAGGAATTTATCACAGGGACCCGTTATTACCTACATTACTTTTATTCCCCGATCAGAAATGAGGGATATACCTTAAGCGAAGGTATCCTTGAGCTCCTGAGTATGGACCGCAGAGTAGAGTCTAATGCCGATGAAATCTTCAGACTAGGCTCACCCAGAGAACTCATAGAAGCAGGCATCCGCCCCACATATGTTGTCACAGGAAATGTACCCTTAGTAGCTAGAGAGTCCCTCCTGCCTCTTATTTTTTCCCTTGGAGAAAGAGTAGTGGAAGAGTCTCTTGATCTTTTTGGCGGGATGATAGGGGCCTTCTGTCTTGAAACAGTTTTTACGGATTCTCTTGAGATCAAGGTTTTTGAAATTTCAGCCAGGATTGTGGCAGGGACAAACCTTTATGTTTCAGGCTCTCCTTATGCAGATCTGATGCAAGAAAGCCTTTCAACCGGAAGGAGAATAGCTCAGGAAATCAAAATTGCAGTTCAGACAAACCAGCTGGATAAGATAATTTCCTAAGTAAATAGTACCTTAAACCAGTACTTCACTGACTCGTACTTGATAATTTCAAAAATAGATCTACTTTTTTAGCCTTATAAAAAGTGATAGACAACATAAATATATATTTTCCAGTAAGTATAATTATATTTATACGTCTGAACAATTTTATTCGGCTTTTATGTCTTGAATTAAACACAAATCACAAAATTTTAGGTCATATATTTTTAGCGGTGCTTAATATATAATTCTAATTATTAAAGATTTTAGTGAAACTATTTCAATTCCTATTCAATCAAATCTGACTACGAAACTCTTTTTCACGATTCTAGTATTACTGGCTATCCAAAGGTTATTCATGCACTCAATTCAAAGTATAAGTTCAAAAATATCCACTTTAAACCTAGTTACACAATCATCTGAAGAAATTTCGCTTTGATAAATTTTAAATGCGCGTATGAAACTACTTCAGTACCTAATCAACTGGTCTCAATGATGGTTTAATTTTCTCCATTTTGGTTGGTTTAAATTTCTTTACTTTTTGATATAAATTTTAATCAATATTTCATGAATTAACTCAAAATTATTATTAGGATTTATCTTTTTGTAGCTGGTTGCATGGATTATCTAAAGCAAGTATTATTTATATCCTTAATAAGACTTATGCACTTAAGTTACGGCCAATTTAAATAAGTTAATATATAATTAGCCAATATATAATTTAAAAAAAATGGCTCAAGTCCATCTTTCTTGCAGCCCTTATAGACCCAGAGTATACAATAGATACATTTTTAAAAATTAAATCCTGAAGAGCATACGATATTTTCATAGCGCATATTAATGCTTATTTTAGTTCAAAGCCTATAATTGTAAATGGATATTCCAGAGAGAAAAGACCTTCTAAGAGCTAACCTTAAAAGAGCTGATCTTATAGAGATTAACCTTGAAGGGGCTGATCTTCAAGGGGCTAACCTTAAATTGACTTACTTTATAGGAGCTAACTTTAAAGAGTCTAAACTTGAAGAAGTTAAACTTGAAAGTGCTGATCTTGAAGGAACTCAGCATTTATCATTTTATCAGCTTTCAAAAGTGAAAATACTTAACGCTACAAAATTGAATGAAGAGCTCCTTATACCATTAAAAAAATATCCTGCTCTTTTTGGAAAACCCTATGAATAGGAAATCTTCTCAAAGATCACCTAAAACTCTTTTGAAATGCTCATAACTTGATTATCTAGCCATACCCGAAATGTTCAACAGAGAGCCTGAGAATAAATAATGATTTATTATGAGAGAATCGTTGTACAAATCCTTGCAAGTTAACTACAAAATATAATATGTAGCCTTAAATTGATCCAAAGGGCGACGATTTTTTAGTATACATGTAGTTCTATGATCTTTTTTGCATTTATTAGGTACCAGTAGGAGCAAACAAGTATATTCCTACATCGCATGGAATAAATTAATTTACAGACACATAGTCAAAAATTCTGAGATTTCATTTTTGCAGTGGAACTTCAGTAGTTGAAACTCGAACTTGACAGAAACATAAATCTTATAATGCATAAATGAGCTTCTATCAAATTCAGGCAAATCGGAGAAATTTACTGGCATTTTGCCTTCACATATTGTTTTATTTATGTCCTTCTACAGTTTTCTGTCGCTTTACGAACCTGATTCCCATCTCAAAGGCTTTCTCACAGTCCTTAGGAAATACTTCTTCCCGCCTTTTAGCCTTCTCTTCTGGGTCAAAACGATCCGCTACATACTTTGAATAATCATCGAATTGGTAGGTATCGGTACTATATAATGATTCAGAATAGCCAAAAATTCTCGTTGCAACCCCTTCATTTAATTCAATAACCTTATGAAGACCAAATACATCGAAATTTTCTTCCTTAGCACCAGTCGTGTATATGTAACCGATAGGGGTATTTCTTGGATATAACGATCGTGGATTCTCAGAATAAACAAGAAATGGAAATATATAGCGTTCCATGAAAGACCTCATCTCACCAGTAGAATTTCCAAGGTAGATGGGTGATCCAAGTATCACTGCATCAGCATTTTTCAGCTTTTCCAGTACAGGTGTTAGTTCATCATTCATTGCGCATTTTCCATAACTTGTTCCATCTTTTAGTTTACAAGCAAAACAGCTTATACATCCTTTGAAATTGAGATCATAAAGATGAATAATTTCTGTTTCTGCACCCTCCGAGGCTGCACCTTCAAGAGATTTTTCTAAAAGGGTTGCTGTGTTCCATTTCTTTCTCGGACTTCCATTTATTGCTATTGCTTTCATAATTTACCTCATGTTTTCTGTTTTCTTAGAATTTAGAGCTCGTCACAAAATCAAAGTTTCTGTGGCGCGCTGGTATAAAGAAATTATTCAAAATTAAATCTTTTCATTTACGATACTTTTTAATATCTTCTGAGATTATCAAAATTTGCCATCAATTACACTAGCAATTGACCTTAATCAATCAAAAGAAATCAAACCAATAATAAAAGTTTCACCATTAAATGCTTAATCCGGTTGTTTTTCAGTTGAACTACCTGAATACTATATAAATATTTTCCCAAATAAATTTTAATTTTTAACGAAACAAAAAAATAATATGAGAGCTTTTTTCATTACATCCAATAAAAGCATATTTGCAATTTGCGCTCCAAACTTTGCACCAAGATCCACTAAAACAAAGATGAAGAAAGGTTGAATTTTTGCCTTTAAATATTACTGATTTCTGATGAAAAACTTTGGAATCCATTTGCATGCTTCATGCATGTGTCAACGATTCATAAGGGTTTAGAGAGATTTCGACAAAGCCAAAAACAGATGTTGGAATGAATTCAAGGTATAGAGAAACGCATTAAGCTAACGGATCTTGATTATTCAACAAAAATTGTCACTCACCATGGAATTCATGGAAATAAAAATCTGAGAGTTCAATATTTTTATGTGAACCTCCGGGGATTGAATAGATCAACGAATTCATTTTCTTGGCCATTAATGAGATTAGTAATTAACATCGCAGCTGTTGTGCCATTGGTCATGCCCCTAAATCCAAATCCAGCTGCTTCATATATGCCTTCTTGAGATGTCATGCCTATAGGGGCAAACCATCTCCAGTAGTGCTATCTTTATTAGAACACCGGGATCCAAGAAATTTAACATTAAGTTGCTGGTGCGCGTAGGTTTCAAGCCGGCTATAATAAATACTTTTGTCAGCTACATCGACTGAACTATGTTCCCCAGCAACGATGATCAGTTTACCCTTGTCTGTAGGAGTGGTTCGGTAGGTGTGTAAAGTATTGTAGTCTATGAACATCCCCTCCGGGAAATTTACTTTAGTGTATAATCCTAATACGTAGGATCTCGCAGAGTACAAATGTTTATATAGTAGATAGGGGTCATATACTGGTGTACGTGTTGCAACTATGACTTTATCTACCATTATTGAACCTAGGTCTATAACTACTTCTTTGATTTTCCCATTATTGACGGTAATGGCACTGGTTTTCTCAAAGATATAACTACATTCGCCGATTATATCTTCTGAAAGAGCCAGGAGATACTTACGGGGATGGAATTGGACCTGGTCCTCATTAAAGATATGGACTCAAAAGTGACATGAAAGGATTTTCAGGATAGCCACTATAATTCCACAGAAGAAATTTATTTAGAAATCCACAATTAATACCTCTAGTATCATGCTTTTTTTAGAATTTCTAAGCTCCATTGAAGTTTTTCAGAAAAAAATTGAGGCAGGATTTTAATCCTGCATGTTTTTGAATCAATATTTAATTTAATTTTATTTCGCGTTTCGGGAATCTATTGTGCTCTGAGCAGCTACAAGCCTTGCAATCGGAACTCTGTATGGAGAGCAGCTCACATAATTAAGACCTATTTTGTGGGCGAAGTGGATGGATTTTGGCTCTCCACCATGTTCTCCACATATTCCCATCTGGAGGTTGGGTTTGACGGAACGACCTTTTTGAATTCCAATTTTCATCAACTCGCCAACGCCTTCCTGATCGAGGACTTCGAAAGGATCATGCTCAATGATACCTGCTTTCTGATAGATTGGCACGAATTTGGATACATCGTCACGACTGAATCCGAATGTTGTTTGGGTCAGGTCATTTGTTCCAAAAGAGAAGAAATCGGCTTCCACTGCTATCTTGTCTGCAGTAATTACGGCTCTAGGAAGCTCTATCATTGTCCCTACATGATAATCGATCTTTATTCCTTTCTCACCCATGACCTTATCTGCCATCTTGCATACTTCATTCCTGGTCACTGAGAGTTCCTTTGCAAGACTCACCAATGGGATCATAATTTCAGGAACAATTTGCAGGCCATCAGTTGAAAGTTCACAAGCTGCTTCCATAATTGCGCGTACCTGCATATCATATATTTCGGGATAGGTGATTCCAAGCCTGCAGCCTCTATGCCCGAGCATAGGGTTTAGTTCTTTAAGGGAAACCACACGCTGGATAATTTTCTTCACATCACCGATTTTCTCCCAATCTCCTGAGGCTTCAAGTTCCCTGAGCTTTGCGTCCAGTTCCTCTTTGTCCGGCAGGAACTCGTGAAGAGGAGGATCAAGCAGCCTAATAGTCACTGGTAAACCTTCCATACTACGAAAGATTCCAAGGAAATCCGCCTTCTGCATCGGCAGCAGTTTCTTGAGGGCCTTTTTTCTGGACTTTTCATCTTCTGCTAGGATCATTTCCCTTACTACAGATATTCTATCATCCCCAAAGAACATGTGTTCAGTTCTACAAAGTCCTATACCTTCTGCACCAAGTTCGCGAGCAAGGCTTGCATCTGCCGGATTATCGGCATTTGTTCTTATACCAAGAGTCCTGATTTCATCAGCCCATAACAAAAGCTGTTTCAAATCTTTATTAATTTCGGCATCAATCAGTTCTACCTTCCCAACAATTACACTTCCGGAGCTCCCGTCAATGGTAATATATTCATGTTCTCTTATAGTGTGATCGTTTACCATAAAAAGGCCGTTTTTTATGTCAATTGAGATCGCTCCACAGCCTACAACACAAGGTTTACCCATGCCTCTTCCAACAACTGCTGCATGAGAAGTCATCCCACCACGCACTGTTAGGAAACCCTGCGCAGCTGCCATTCCTCCTATATCTTCAGGAGAGGTTTCGGTTCTTACGAGGATTGTTTTCTCTCCTAACTCGGACATTGCCTCTGCAGCTTCGGCAGTAAACACAACTTTTCCTACAGCAGCTCCAGGAGATGCTGGAAGGCCCTTAGCAATTACTTCTAACTTTGCTTTGGGGTCAATCCTTGGGTGCAGGAGCAGGTCTATATGTTCGGCTTTTACTCTTATGATCGCTGTTTCCTTATCTATAAGCCCTTCAGCTACCATATCCGTTGCAATTTTCATGGTTGCAGCAGCTGTGCGTTTCCCAGTGCGGGTCTGCAGCATATAAAGTTTTCCTTCCTGAATGGTAAACTCTATGTCCTGCATATCTTTGAAGTGAGCTTCAAGCGTCTGACAGATATCCACAAGCTGTTTGTAGGCCTCTGGAATTTTATCTTCAAGTGTATTAATATAATCCGGAGTCCGAATACCTGCGACCACATCTTCGCCCTGTGCATTGATTAAGTATTCTCCGAAAAACTTTTTCTCCCCTGTTGATGGGTTCCTTGTGAAAGCAACTCCTGTGCCAGAATTATCCCCTCTGTTCCCGTAGACCATTGTCTGTACATTGACGGCAGTTCCCCAGCTATCATCAATTCCATTAAGTTTCCTGTAAGTAATGGCTCTCGGATTATTCCAAGATTCAAAAACAGCATCAATTGCCATATATAACTGAACTTTCGGATCCTGAGGAAATTCAAATCCCTTCTCGAGTTTGATTACCTCCTTAAACCTCTCAGCCAGTTCTTTCAACGATTTTGCATCAAGATCTGTATCTGACTCGACACTCATTTCCTTCTTCTTAGCCGTGATAAGAGAATCAAACTTTTCAAATTCAACTCCGAGCACTACATCCCCGAACATAGAGATAAATCGACGATAGCAATCGTAAGCAAACCTTTCATCATTGACCTTATTTGCAAGCTCAATCACAGACTTGTCTGTGAGCCCAAGGTTAAGTACGGTATCCATCATCCCCGGCATGGATACCCTAGCTCCAGATCGTACTGAAACAAGCAATGGATCACCTGCATCTCCTAATTTTTTGTTGTTTAAGATCTCAAGCTTATCGATAGCCTCTTCTATCTGTTGGAATACTTCTTTAGGATAGGTTTTATTTTTCAGATAGAGTACACAGACTTCAGTTGTGATTGTAAATCCAGGAGGTACTGGGACTCCGAGATTTGCCATCTCGGCAAGGTTTGCACCCTTACCTCCAAGCAGGTCTTTCATGCTACTTTTGCCATCAGTTACATCTTTTCCAAAAAAATATACAAACTTGGACAATGACTATCCTCCCTGGAACGAGGTCAGTAATCGGAGTTAATGTATTACCGGAAATAAAACACTCTTATCTGATTTCCGATGCGCATATATTTAACTTTTCCTCTTTTTGTGTTACATCGGGAGTTATGGTATATTTTTCTGTTTGCCCTCATATCTTCACTACATATCAAATAAGTCATATGAAGAGCGGGGTGGAAGATTTAAAGACCATATAATAGCAGCTTCTATACTTGAGATAAAATAATCCAAATTAAATAAAAGGAAAAAGTAATGAATACTATACAACTTACCCTATACAACTTACTAAAAAATTAGATCCGGATACCCAGAGGCAGTGTACGGAAAGTTATGTAAATTTTGAATGAGTACGTACCTTTTTTCTTCACAACAAAAAACTGGATTTATGTTTTTACTAGTGGATAGGTTTGTAAATCGAGAAAGATGTATAGAAAAGTGCTGAAACTTAAGTGCCTTTCATACTAAAAAAGGCCAAGTATTTTTAATAATTGGCCCTATATCATAATTACAATAAAATTTGTTACAAATTAGTTGTGTTCTCTATCAAAATCCTCCAGCCAGTTTAGACTAAATCGCCTGCTCTCATAAATAACTTTACCTAATCAGAATAATTTTGAGCTAATCTCAAAATTGCTTTTCCTGAAGATTAGATGCCTAGCAAGCAGATTGATACACTGATTTCAATTTATATATAAGGCAAGAATGTAAAGTCAAGCAGTACGGGGATTCCAAGATTTGCCATCTCGGCAAGGTTTGCACCCTTACCTCCAATTAGGTCTTTCATGCTCTTTGCCATCAGTTACATCTTTTCCAAAAAAAGATACGAACTTGGACAATGACTCTCCTCCCGGAAACGAGATCAGTAATTGGAGTCAGTGTATTTATATAATCAGAATTCAGTTTTATTATTGGCAACCATGCTTATAAAATATATAAGTATGTGGTTAAATTACCCCACTTATTTTATATTCTGACTTGAGCTTTACTTAAAGTTTTGTATAATATAGGTCTTGCGATATCCTTATATATTATAAGCATAGACTACATATGCTTTTCAGTCTACAATATATCTTCTTAAAAAAAGCTGAAAGTCTAACCTGTCAAAAACCAAGATATTTTTGTCCTGAGCTGGAAGCATCCTATTAATTATTCATGGTTGATATGAGACGACTCGGTAAAGTGCTACAAAGATCAGGTATCAAAAACCTGATAGTCAAAGGAGATGAGATCAAATCCGATAATACCCTAGGCAATCTTCCAAAATTGAATTCGATTGTTGTGGATAAGGCCCTGAACCAGATTGGTGTGATTGTCAGCGTCTTTGGACCTGTAAACCAACCTTATTTTTTCGTGAAGGGATTTAAGCGAATTCCTGATTCTGAGTTTCGGATTATGGTAAATGAAAAGGTCTATATTCGGTGAGATCTCTGAAATTCGATATATGCATGAATCCTTTGTTATGGTTCAACTCTAACTGGTATATATGTTTTTTGCTAGCAATAGCCGTGAGTTTTTCTATCCTGTTTTTTATAACATAGATTCTTTAATTTGGTGCAGGTTCTGGATTACAGGAAATCATAAAGATGTCATTCTAACTTGTAAGGTGATATGATATGGTAGAAGTCGAAAGAGTTCGCTATTCGGATACTCTTGAAAGAGAAAAAATACGTTCCATGATCAAAGCTCGCAAAGAAAAGCAAAAGGAGCAAAGTTTTGAGAACGAAAAGGCCTTGTGTCCGGAATGCGGCAGCAGGAACCTTGTTCACGACTACGAGCGAGCTGAGCTAGTGTGCGGTGACTGCGGACTTGTCATAGATGCTGATTTTGTGGATGAAGGACCAGAATGGCGAGCTTTCGATCACGATCAACGGATGAAACGCTCTCGTGTGGGCGCGCCTATGACTTATACAATCCATGACAAAGGACTTTCCACAATGATAGACTGGAGAAATCGTGATTCGTACGGAAAATCAATCTCCTCCAAAAATCGTGCTCAGCTCTATCGTTTAAGAAAATGGCAGCGTAGAATCCGTGTAAGCAACGCAACTGAAAGAAACCTTGCTTTTGCCCTTTCCGAACTGGACAGAATGGCTTCTGCTCTGGGTCTCCCTAGAACTGTAAGAGAAACAGCGGCTGTTGTCTACAGGAAAGCTGTGGATAAGAATCTTATACGGGGACGAAGCATTGAAGGGGTGGCTGCAGCAGCTCTTTATGCTGCTTGTCGTCAGTGCAGTGTCCCAAGAACTCTTGATGAGATTGAAGAAGTATCCAGGGTCAGCCGAAAAGAAATCGGACGAACCTATCGCTTTATTTCCAGGGAACTTGCATTAAAGCTCATGCCAACTTCTCCTATTGATTATGTCCCAAGGTTCTGCTCTGGCCTTAATCTAAAAGGAGAAGTTCAGTCCAAAAGCGTTGAGATCCTCAGACAGGCCTCCGAAAAAGAACTGACAAGTGGAAGAGGCCCTACAGGAGTTGCTGCGGCTGCAATATATATTGCATCCATCCTATGCGGTGAACGGAGAACTCAGCGTGAAGTTGCAGATGTTGCCGGGGTTACTGAAGTTACCATCAGGAACAGATACAAAGAACTTGCAGAAGAACTGGATATTGAAATTATTCTCTAAAATTTTTCTCATTTTTTCTCCAACCAGATTTCAGTTCTGTCTCTATATCTGCAGGAAAGAAAAGGCTTATTTTTTAAATGACTTTTGTTTTTGCTCAAGGTATCCTCTATCACTGTAAACCATTTCTTTTTTATTCTGATAAATCTACCTGAGAATTATGAAGTAATACAGTCATTGTTTTGAATTTTTTGATCAGCTCATAATCCCTGTCTAATATGATGTGAAGTTTACACTTAAAGTGTGGCCTACAACATTTTTTGTCCAGGTTCAGTCTCTGATTATCCTTTTTTTTTGCTTCATTTTCCCGATCTTTATCCACTTTTGCATGTCTAAGATCTGAATGATAAAAGTAACGTCCTGAATCATTCCCTTTTTTATTTCGAAACTAAAGCAATCAAGTTGGCTTTGCAACTATCCCTCTATTTCGTCTTCTTTGCATTATCGATAATTCTTTTTCTGAATGACCACAATGTGATACTGTCTAGTATATATTCAGGAAAACCAAGAAATTTCCTGAAAGAAATTCGATCAATATCCTGTTTCCAAAGTTCAAAGGCTGAAAGATATAAAACACTACTGTAAAATAAGCATTTTATACATAATGATTACGTCAGTTTCAGGCTGCCTCAGAAAACTGTTTATGAAAATATATGGACTCAAAAATTATACGAAAAGATTCACAATCAATTAAGAATCAATTTCAGCAAGTTTATCTTTAACTGAATGAAGATGCTCGTTTCCTCTTTAAGAGCAAAATCAGTAAAATTTTGCATGAGTAAAAATTATTATTAAGAGATTTTAACTCTTCAATACTCAAATGATAGAAGTTTATATAAATTATTTGCAGATTGTGCCCTTATACAAAGTGAATATAAAGTATGAATTATTATCGCAGTGTTTTTAATCCGCGGAAATTGGACAGCATATCTTAGCTAGTTTACTGCCGTAGCCTGGTAAATCAGCAGTGTAAGTCCTGCCTCCTCAAAAAACTAACCTGCAAATTCGTTATTCTTGCAGAGCATTTAGAGTAGTTTTCGGTTTTCATTTCATGCCTAATTACAATAATTCTATTCTTCTATCCTGAGTATACACTCTCTTCCAGAATCTGAACTTGTTTTTCAAGCGTGACTACGCTGACTAACTCTCAGCTTCCAATGTATTCGAAAATAGGGGAACAATTCACATATTTTTAGATCGTTTGATATTTAGGCAAGAGGTATTAAGCAAAATCTAAAATAGCTTTAGGACTTACGCACTTGAGACCCAAAATCAAGTACAATGGATTATATGGTTTTTTAAAGTTTTCCTTTGTATAATTGAAAGTTTAATGATATTGATTTTTCAATTCAAATTCGTAAATTCCCCAGCTTAATAACAAAAGGTAACTTCAGAATTTCGGAAGGTAAATTCTCATGAAACGGCATTGCATAAAGATCCCCAAAAAGAAAGGAGAATCTGTAAGGAAAATGCTACTTGATCTTGAAATCCTTGATAATTCACTAAAGATAGGTGTGGATGGAGCATTTCTTTATATCCCCCTTTCTAGAGAACCTACAACTGGTGAATTGAAAAGTCTTCCTGAAAAAACAGAACTTATTGATTTCTATTTTGAGTTCCAGAAAAAAAAACATATCCTTAAAGACCTCCTGGATTTCAGTCCCTCATATGAAGTCATCGGAGATATTGCCCTTCTGGAAGAGGACCTTGATCAGCAGAAAGCTTCAAGAATTGCAAACTTTCTCATCCGGACCCAACCTAATATAAAAACTGTGCTCAAGCCCCTCACCCCTGTAATCGGGGAATTCAGGCTCCGGAAATTTGGAATTATAGCAGGCGATCCAAAAACAGAAACCATTCATCGGGAATACGGATGTAGATACAAAGTGGACCTTGAAAAGGCTTATTTCACTCCACGCCTTTCTACCGAGCGCTCTAGAATTCTCTCATGGATTCAGGAAGGTGATACCATTATAGACATGTTTGCTGGTGTAGGCCCTTACAGCATCCTGCTCGCAAAAAGTAAAAAACCTTTAAATGTTATCGCAATTGATAAAAATCCTGATGCAGTGTACTATCTGAAAGAAAATATAACCCTTAACTCTGTAAAAAATATCGAAGCAATAGAAGGTGATTCCAGGGAAGAAGCAAAAAAGTTTGCAAACATTGCAGACCATGTGATTATGAACCTCCCCCACAGTGCCCACGAATTTCTTGACTCTGCCATTCTTCTTACACAGCCTGGAGGGATTATACATTACTACGGAATAGCTCCTGAAGATAATCTCTTCGAAGGCAATATTAAACTCATAAGCGTAGCTGCTGAGAGAACAGGAAGACATGTAAAGATTCTGGAGAAAAGGGTGGTCCGTTCTTATGCTCCTCACCAGTATAATATATGCATTGAAGTCAAAATAATTTAAGGTCATGAAATATGAAACGATTCTACAGAGCGAAATAATTAAATTCTTAATTGTTATTTTAAGCTTGCATTATCTCTTCTCCATATGTCGTCGTGGCTTAGTGGTATAGCGGCTGATTCGTAATCAGCAGGGCGAGGGTTCGAGTCCCTCCGGCGACTCTGACCTATTTTTGTTTAATGTACCCTTTTTTGTGGAGTGGATAAATAGAAATCGTATGAAACCTCCGGATGAAGGCATCTATTTTTTAAATTCTTTAATTTCGAAGGAAGATAACTTGATAGGCTTAATAAAAGCCAAATATAACAGTATTTTTAGTTAAAATTGCAGTAAAGAAATTTATAACTCAAAGACCTTCTATATACCCATATTTTTGATTAATTTTATTGTTGGTACCTCTCAGCCCTTGAGGTCCTGGAAGAGAATATATCCTCAGAGAAAATAGAAATGATATAAACAAACCCTCATGAGCCATTGCTACACGCATGAAACATGAAAAACTTTCATTATCTCTTTTATCTCCTTTTATACCCGATATGGTCAATGAAGGCTGTCCAGGTTTTAGGACATTGATCCAGTCCCTTTCTTCCAAAGATGTAGTTTGCGACCCTGAGGGCATCTATTTCCCCGGTTTCTTTTTCTGGAGAGTCACTTAATTTCACCACAGAGATACCATTAACGCTGTGCAGTTTTATGACCATGTTGAGAGGAGGACTTTTCCTGAAGAAAACTGAGTTATTGGTAAGACTTGTTCCTATCCCAAAACTGCAGTTGATTTTGCCTTCACAATATTTTTTGATCCCGATTGCAGATTCCGAATCAAGAGCATCACTGAAAACGATTACTTTTTTTATAGGATCTATCCCCATTTTCCGATAATGCTCTATCACCCTATCCACAAAATAGTAAGGGTCTCCACTATCATGTCTGACTCCATCGTAGATTTTTGATAACTTCGTGTCCATGTCCTTAAAAAATACATCCGAGCCGAAAGTATCTGTAAGGGCAATTCCAAGGTCTCCATTAAAAACATTTAACCAGTTTTCAAAAGCGAAGCGGTTTGCGTACCTGAGGCCTACAATAGCAGAAGTACCCATAATCCACTCGTGGCTTACGGTACCTATTACTCTCAGGCCATATTTCCTTGCGAAATACACATTACTCGTTCCTCCAAAAGTCTTTATTGGAATGAGGGTTTTAATTACATTTTCATGAAATTCAAAACTTCTTCGCCTGCGAGTCCCGAATTCCGAAAAAAGACAATTATTTTCTTCGAGGGCTTTTCCGATTTCAAGAATCTTTTCTTTATAAGCTTCAATTACAGATTTATGTGCGCAGTTATTTTCTGAGTTTGCCTTCCAATCCTTTTCAATGGTTACGAAATAGAGTTCCGAAATTGCAGCCATAAGGACTACCTCCCAGAGAATAGTGCTGTGCCAGGGTCCTTTTATCCGGATATCCAGATCTTTATCTTGAGTGAGGCAGATTTTCACCTCGTCAAACTTAAAACGAAAATTTTTAAGATATTCTAGGTACATGGATTTAAGATAAGGGCAATGATCAGAGAGCCAGTAATATTCTTCTTCTGTTAGCTTCAACTTAGATATTTTCTCTTCTATGATTCTTTCGAGTTTTTCTACAAACTCTATGGAAAAGCGCTGGGATCCTCGGTTAGTAAACCGATACTCAGCTTCTGCTTTAGGAAAAAATTCTAGCACTGCTAGCTGCATTGTGAATTTGTAAAGATCGTTATCGAGTATTGAATTTATCACTTTGGATCTTCCTATAATTTTTTAGTCTTCTCCTTGAGCAAATCAATAGCTTATTTATTTAACAACTTTCTGCTTCGCAGTATAGAGCATGCTATATTTTTTTAAAATTTATGGCATCCTGATACATCAAGTTTTCTTCATTGTGTTTTCACAGTAAAATTAACATTTCTGAAACTTGGAAAAATGGATTTATCGGCAAGTGCATAAATCTCTTAATTTACTAAAATGCAAAGTTAAACGAAGGAATGCATTGAAAAAATTTAAGGATACGGAAAAGATTATCCAGTGCTTTCTTTCTTCCGGGGTTATACAATACTGGATGACTTAAATGTGAATATTTGCATCCAAAACTAGTATACAGATTCCAAATTGATTACATATTCTTTTTTCATAACTTTAAGTCCACCACGAGGAATCTTATTTTTTCCAATATTATATTTTAACATAAATATTAAGGGCTCTGCGTTGAGTAAATATACATATTGAATGATTTTTTTCTTATTGCCCTTATAAAAGATTTATAGTCATTTTGCTGATGAAATTTTCAATAATGTTCAATCAAGATGCATTTTTTGGTGTTAATACGAGTTTTAACTTTCTTCTTCTCAAAGTGCTTAGATATTTTTTAGTCTCTTCTGATACATGTGCGGTTTGATTTTTGATAATTCAGGATATTTTTCCTTGGTACAGTTTTTCTGAATGTACTTAGCTATTAATCTATGCTGCTCTATTTCTTGTGGATGCTCAATCGCTTTATGTTCTAACCTTAATCTCGATAATCCGTTCATGAGATTCACTTGTATTATTTTTTGGTATTAATTTCCTTTTTTTCCATAAGGTTTGATCTGACTCAAAATGTGGAATAGTATTGTATCCAAGAATTGCTTAATAATAGTGAGCATAAAAATATTTATTTATTTTCTTAAAATGCAGTGATATTAATCGTTTTATTAGAATTGATCAACAATACATTTACATAATCCAAAATTTGAAAAAGTAAATTTTGAGGCTTTGTTAAGCTTTAATTACACTAATCTTTACAAGGTTTTATTGCGGTGTGTGAAATTTGAATCCATGAATTCCTATGGGAATAAGCCAATATTCTTATATTTTTAGATACTATTTAAATCATAATATGGAAAATAAAAGGGTATACATGTAGGAAAATTGATATCTATCATCCATCATTTTATGAAGGAAATTTACTTTTGCTCGTAATGTTAGATCTCGCTACATGAAGTAAAAACCAGAAATTTAGAGACTTTTTAATGTCCTTTGGAATCAAAAAAATTTATAATTGGCCCCACATTCTGCGATTGGAATGAATAAAATCTCCCGAAAGCAGTATAAAGCCTCTTTTTGCATAAATGATGTTACATTCTGATGGATCTTTATAACAAAAACTGAGTTTTTAAGTGGAATCCTCAGAGTTATGGATGTAAAAATAAAATTTATTTTGCTTACTCTTAATAATAATAGCTCTCTTCTCTCAAATAAGGAGGAAGCCAAAATGATGATCGCAGGAATCGATGAAGCAGGAAAAGGACCTGTAATCGGGCCCATGTGCATAGGAGGCCTAAAAATAGAGGAGTCTAAAGCCCATATCCTCAAGTTACTTGGGGTTGCTGACTCCAAGAAATTGACGCCAAAAAAAAGAGAGCAACTTGCAGGCCTAATAAAAAAGCATTCTGAAAGCTATGTTATACTTGAAGTCAGCCCCTTTCAGATAGACGAACTCCGGAAGATAATGAACATGAATGAAGTAATGGTAGTTTGCTTTGCAAAAGTGCTTGAACAGCTTAAGCCAGATCTTGTGTATGTTGATGCTGCTGATGTCAAAGCCGAACGTTTTGCTGAAAATCTTCGTAGAGAGTACGCAAAAAACAATCAAAATAATTCAACGAAAATTGATATAGTTTCCATGCACCAGGCAGATGTGCTATATCCCACAGTCTCGGCAGCCTCTATTATTGCAAAGGTGCGCAGGGATGAAATTATCAAAGAACTAAAAAAAGAGTGGAATGCAGATTTCGGTAGCGGCTATCCCTCAGACCCAAAAACAAAAGAATTTCTCTTTAAGTGGGGAAAACAACACTGTGGAGAGTTTCCCAGCATTGCCAGACAGTCCTGGAAGACTATAAAAAATATTAGAGAAGAACTGAAAAACGCAGGAATGAAGTGAAATAGCAGGAAATAATAGTACTATCCAGCCTATCATAAATCAGTTGAAAGATATCTATTTTGATTTGATATCTACTTCTGATTACTAACTGATTAGGAAATAAACACCATAATTAATAGCCGACAATTTAATGAACTAAGCCATCGAAATTATTCATTGAATCTCAGTAAAGATGGTTATTGATACTATTTTTCCCAAGCTGATAAGTACAAATAATAAATATAGTGGATTTCGAGAATCCTCTTAATTTAGTCATAAGCTTCTAGATGATATATACATGATATGCCGATGACTCATGAAATAGCCGAACTTCTGCTATTTGAAGGATTGTTTATATAGCCGCTTCTAGGCAGCCCAGGGTTCTTCATAGATAAGTTTCAATGTGCTAATGGCTACAGCATCCTCTAATTGTAAGACCACAGAACTGCTTTAAAAGCGCTGGCACAGTCAGAACTATTGACTTTGAGCCTATTAGGGGCTAGCTCTACAAGGAATTAGTGGTACTGACGGGGGGTGAGCATTCGATAATTATCAACTGGGTTTATGTAGGTATGAATGTAATTATTAATCGTTTTATGGCCTTGGATGGATAGGAACGGTATCTATGTATATACCATATGCTTTCTGGAGAATAACCTGCTCCTGGAATAGTAAGAGCATGTGAAAAAAATACGCACTTGAGGTATTAAATCAATTACAATAAAAATTGTTATTTAAGTTCTCATTTCGTACAGTTGGATTTTTAAAGCTATTGATTTTTCAGTTAAACTATATCAATCCTAGAATGTTAGGCGCAAATCTATTTTTACCGGAAATAAATTAATAAAAGTTGGAACTATGATATTCTTTCTTGATAAAGCAGTGGTTAAGTAAACCTTTCATTTTTTGACGTGAATGAACAACAGAGTTATTGATTCGGCTAAATATTTCTGCGACGGTGTTCTATAATGGATATCTCAAGATCTTATTTCAACATGGAAATTGAAACCTTGGACAGGGGTGAACTTGACGCACTCATAGAGGAACGTGTGAAGTACACCATAAGATATGCGATAGAAAATTCTCCTTTTTACAGAAAATGGTTTGAAAAGCATGGAATAAACCCTACGGAAATTAAGACTCATGAAGATCTTCTGGATCTTCCATTGATCTCAGGGAAAACTATCCAAGAAAACCAGCCTCCTGAGATTCATGAATTTATGTTTCGGAGTGTAGGATGGGAAGATGTTTTCACGATCCATGAGACCAGTGGCACTAGCGGAACTCCAAAGAGCTTTTTTCTTACATGGGAAGACTGGGTAAACTATGCCGAAAAATACTCTCGTATTTTCATGTCGCAGGGCTTCGGGCATGGAGACAGGGTTGTTGTCTGTGCTTCTTATGGGATGAATGTGGGAGCTAATACAATGACCCTTGCAGCTAAGCAGCTTGGAATGACTATTATCCCTGAGGGCAAATGCACTTTTCCCCTTCGTATCATTGAAATTTATAGGCCAACAGGCATAGTTGGTAGTGTGTTCAAACTTCTTAACCTTGCTAGAAGGATGCGGGCAGAAGGCATTGATCCTCAAGAATCAGGCGTAGATAAATTGGTTGTGGGAGGAGAAGCTTTTGCTGATGAATCGAGAAACTATCTTTCTGAAATCTGGGATTGCCCTGTGTACAATATTTATGGGAGCACGGAAGGGACAATGTGTGGGGAGTGCAATGAGATTTCTGGCCTGCATGTGCCAGAAGATTTTGTCCACATTGACGTTTACGATCCCCATATAGAAAATTTCATACCTGATGGAGAATGTGGAAGAATAGTCCTCAGCACACTTTTGCCTGCTGGGGCAAGAACAGGAAATCTTCTGCTAAATTATGATACTGAGGATACCACTTTAGTGCTTACTCGCAAAAAATGTCCATGCGGGAGGACTCATATGAAAATCATGACCCCACAACGTGAGGCAGAAACTGTTTGGGTTGAGGGCACTCCCTTTAACCGCGTCGATGTGGAAAGGGGCATATTCCAGCGTGAAAACATGAATTATCTAACCGGAGAATATGAAGCTTTTCTTTATGGAGAAGAAGATGGAGAAACTATACTGAGAGTCAGTATGGAATGTGAAAACCCTGGTACATGTGACATAGATCTTATAAAAGAAAATTTTATTCATACTTTCTTCAGGTCTCAGTCTCCACTTTCCAGAGCTTACGAAGCAGGTACTTTCAAGATCTTATTTAATTTCCAAGGTCCAAAAGGGCTCGATTTGAACAAAATTAAGGGTAAGCCTAAAAGGCTTGTAGACAGAAGATAACAAAAAGGTACTTGAGACTTATGTCATTGCTTTTAAAAATCTTATACATAAAGTCGACTTAAGATAACACTATTTAACTTGACAAAAATCAGTTTGAAGATTTGTGAGGATTCTAATTTCCCTCTATTTTTTTCTGAGGGAATCCGGTCCATACCTTTCTCATCAATTTCTGTATTTGACCCTATTTTTTCTTTTCTGGTTATCGTTCTTTAATTTTAAGGCTTTATGAAAATCCTTTATTTAATGCAAATTATTTCTACTATCTTTTTATTTACGTGGTTGACTATTAGTTTAAGTTTTACTTCTTTGACTTGATTACGGTACTTTCTTGCCCGAAGTACTTCCCTAAACTTCTTTTTGGCAACAGATAGAATTGTCTTTCCTATTTGATTGTCTCATTAGAGTATTCCCATCTTTGATTTCAGGATATTTTGTTGACTTATTTCCCACCCTACTATTGAACATTTAGATACACGCTAGAATTTACAAAATTTATATACATGCTTTAAACAAAAAGCCAAATATTGGGGTTTATAAATATAGTCTTACTTTAGGGAAACAAAAATTAAATAAGAAAAATCTAGCTTTATATAATACTTCTCCAGTTTTCTTTTTCATTCTTATGTTATTGTAAAGATACGCTGGTTTTGTCTAAAATATCTACTTTTTCCTAGTGTCTGAACTCTGCACTGTAATCCAGATAATAGGTTACTCAGGCTCAATTTTTATCATAAAGATATCCTGGTCAGGAGGCAGTTTACAGTAATTGGAAATTTGGCAGCCATTATTTCCCCAACCTCACGTAGTTCCTTTTCGTCAGCACTTATCGCTGCTCTGCCTTCCATCTGAAGTACTTGCATATCAAACCAATCTGGGTAGCCCTCATCAACTGTATACTCAAACGTGGATCCAGCATAATATTCTGGACTTTTCTGATATTTTTATTGGTTGCCAGGTAGAATATTGCATCTTTGGATACATATGCCATTGTATGGGCCATTGGACTGCCTGCAGATTCACGGTTGCAAGGTTAAGGTATAATGACTTGCAAAATATTCGTAGATCTGATTTTTAAGTTCTTCTGCCATAGTCCCCACCAAAATTTATAACTTTCAGCTAAAACTCCACTAGATTAGTTTTTTCGCGGTTTTTTAGTATACTTAAGTATCAAGAAGCTGCTTTCCAATTCAATGAATAAGAAAGAAAATATACTTTATGCTTTTTTCCCATCCATTTATATATATCCAAAAGTTATCTATTTTACTTATATTTAATAGCCTGTAAGGTAGTGAATTTTGATTGAGACTATAAGCTCTATATAAAAATTTCCCAAGAAAGAAAGCTTCTACATATCTACATTCAAGAGGGAAAGTAAGGGATAGAAAAGTTTCTTGTAGTCAAGATCTCAAAAAGAATATTATTCAATATTGTTTAAACCTACTGAAAAATAGAAGGGTATAAATTAATATTCATAAACTGTTAAAATCCGGTCCAGGAATTTCTTAATAACGTGAAGTCTTGATAGGTAGAGGGGATTTTATTGGGAACCGAAAATAGAAAAACTAACTGCTTGATCAATGAAAAGAGTCCATATCTTCTGCAGCATGCATATAATCCTGTAGATTGGTACCCTTGGGGAGAAGAAGCTTTTGAAAAAGCCAGGAAAGAAAATAAACCTATTTTTCTTTCAATTGGTTACTCGACCTGCCACTGGTGTCATGTAATGGCACACGAATCTTTCGAGGATGAAGAAGTAGCAGAACTTATGAACAGAGTTTTTGTTTGCATAAAAGTAGATAGAGAAGAGCGACCAGATATCGATAACTTATATATGACAATTTGTCAGGTTTTCCTTGGAAGAGGAGGCTGGCCACTTAGTGTAATAATGACCCCGAAAATGAAGCCTTTCTTTGCAGGAACTTATATCCCCAAAAAATCCCGTTTAAGTCAGATAGGGATGCTAGAACTCGTGCCTAAGATAGAAGAGATATGGACCAGACAGAATGAAGAGGTGATTGATTCGGCTGAAGAGATCACTTTAACCATACAGAATATGATCTCAGAGTCTTCAGGAGAGGAAATTGGGGTACAGAGTATGATCTCAGAGTCTTCAGGAGAGAAAACGGGGGGAGCAATAATGGACAAGGCTTACGATGAACTGCTGAGATCGTTTGATAGTGAATACGGGAGCTTTGGGAGGGCCCCTAAATTTCCAACTCCGCACAAAATATTCATTTTGCTCCGTTACTGGAGACGCAGTGGGAATCCTAAGGCACTAAACATGGTGAAATTTACTTTGGATAACATGTATAGAGGAGGTATCCAGGATCATTTGGGCTCGGGTTTCCATCGTTACTCAACAGACAACATGTGGATTGTCCCCCATTTTGAAAAAATGTTATATGATCAGGCTCTTATTGCTGCTGCATATACAGAAGCCTATCAGGTTACCAGAAAAGAGGTCTATAAAGAAACGGCAATGGGAACTATGAATTACGTACTAAGAGATCTAACGTCCATTGAAGGTGGGTTTTACTGTGGTGAAGATGCAGATGTTGAAGGAGATGAAGGGATTTATTACCTCTGGACATTAGAAGAGATCAGAAGTATCCTTGGTATTGAGGAATCCGAACTAATCAAAAAAGTGTTCAATTTGAAAGAAGTAGGTAACTTTGAAGAAGAACTTAGTGATACAAAGACTGGAACTAATATTTTTTATATGACCCAACCTTTTGGCGTCCTGGCTGCCGAACTCAAAGTTTCCACAGATGAAATCGAGCGGCGGGTAAAATTAGCTAAAGAGAAACTTTTGGAAGCCAGAAACAAACGTAAAAGGCCTTTAAGAGATGATAAGATCCTTACCGATTGGAACGGGCTTATGATAGCAGCTCTTGCAAAAGGTTTCCAGACTTTTGGTGAGAAAAAATACTTGAAGGTTGCTGAGAAAGCTGCTGATTTTATCCTCAAAACCCTTTATAATCCGGGCAAAAGATTGCTTCACCGTTATAGAGATGGAGAATCTGGTATTTCCGGAACTGTCGATGACTATGCATTCCTTATTCATGGACTCCTTGAACTTTATGAGGCTGGATTCAAACTGCGCTATCTTAAAGCAGCCCTTTGTCTAAATAGGGAATTGCTGGAGCATTTTTGGGATCCTGTACACGGTGGACTCTTCTTTACTGCTGATGATAGCGAATCGCTCATTTTCAGAAAAAAAGAATTTGCGGATACAGCTCTACCATCTGGGAATTCAATAGAAATGTCGAATCTTCTTAGACTTTCAAGAATAACTGCGGATCTTGAACTGGAAAATATAGGTGAAGGGCTAGAACGCGCGTTTTCAAAATTAATCCGAAAAACACCATCTGGATATACCCAGTTCCTGTCAGCCCTTGACTTCAGGTTAGGTCCTTCATATGAAGTGGTAATTGCCGGAAAGCACGAAGCTGCTGATACAGGACACATGCTTGAAGAGCTTTGGACCTATTTCATCCCTAACAAGGTGCTGGTTTTCAGACCAGAAGGGACAGATCCAGAAATTACAACTCTGGCGGCATATACTAAAATGCAGGTGCTAATAGAGGGAAAGGCTACTGCATACGTATGCAGGAACTATGAATGTCAGCTTCCAACAACCGAAGTTGATGAAATGTTGAAAAGGTTGAATGTGTGATGGCAGCTGAGACTGTAGGCAATCACAGAGTGAAAATAATATTAAAGTTAAAATGGAGATATAGAAATGGATGAATACACACTTGAAGAACTTGCAGATATGAATGGGAAAAATGGGAAAATTTATGTTGCTTATAGTGACCAAATTTATGATATCTCTGATAGTTATTTATGGAAAGGTGGCGTCCACCAGGGACTTCATGATTCAGGACATGATCTTACTAAAACCATGGATGAAGCACCCCATGGGCCTGAGATTTTTAAGAATTTTTCTATTGTCGGAAATTTGAAAAAATAAAAGGCCTTACAAGCTTATTTTGAAAGTCTAGCGGGGCAGAAAAATACTGTGTTGCGATCATTTCCTCCCATATTGTATAAGTTTCGATACAACAGTTTTTCTGCCATGACTTTTTTATTTTGTGGGATACTAGTATCATGGAAATTTAATTATTGAACCTAATGTTATACAGTTTTTCATCAGCACATTTCTTTTTGAATTTTTAAGGACTTTAATAATTCCCTAAATTTTGTCATAGGCTCATAAATGGTGTGTACAAATAACTCGTGAAAATCAGAGGTTTATCGAAATTCTCTGTACTATATTTATCTGGAGAAAATACATATATGTTACTCATATCTTTTAATAAGACTCAAAAAATGGATATTCTTCTGAAAATTATCGATTAAAAGTTCTTGAGGTACTGTAATAAATAATTAATCTTATCACTCATAGGACTTATACAGTTAGATATCGAAGATAAAGCACATACGAGTGTGTGAAAAATAATTGATCCTAAATAGTTTTATGTCTTAAGCTACTAATTATGTGATTCAGCTGCGTAAGTTCCATATATTATAGAGAATTTCGATAAACTTCCGATCTGAACAAATTGCTGATATATGCTTTATATACAACCAGCCCAAAATTGGAGTTTATCGAAATCATCTATAATCCAGAAGTTTGTATCAATTAATCTAAAGGCTGTAGCATATAAATTTGATCAAATAAATATTCATTTGGGTAAGGTCAAATGAAAAATGATGCAGCAACAGAAGAATAGAATCAAAAGAATAAAGGCTGATTATGAACAAAAATGAAAATGAAAACAGTACCCAGGGGGAGGAAAATACCTGGGTTTCCTTTGGAAAGGATCTTTTATCGGTCATAGCTTTCCTGATTACTTTTATGGTCCTTTCTAAGCTTGTATTCGGGCTCTGGACTCCAATGGTTGTAGTGGAGTCAGGGAGTATGGAACCTCATATGCAGATAGGAGATATTATTTTTGTTAAAAGTATTGATCGAGTGAACATTATCACGAATCAAGAAGGAAAAAATTTAGGTTATAAATCCTTTGAAAATTATGGCGATGTGATTCTTTACCGTCCCTATGGTCTGGAGGGTGTAACCCCAATTATTCATAGGGCAATGTATAGGGTAGAAGCTGGAGAATCTATGTGGGTCGGAGGTCCTTCTGCTCCATATTCCGGCTATATAACAAAGGGAGATAATGCTGTAACCAACAAGCGCTTTGACCAGGAAGGACAAATTAGCTATGATATGCCTATAAAAGACAAGTGGATTATAGGGACCGCACAGTACCGGATTCCCTATCTAGGCTATATCAAGCTATTTTTCCATAAAATATCTACCGCGATATAACCACTTATTTTTTTTTGGAATATGTAATCAATTTTTTTCAATTAAGTTGTTTAAGAATCTTATTTTATATAGTTTGTTGAATATTATCTTAAGAAATGTATTCCTTTTAGTGCTTCATCGTATTTATTTAATTCATATAGAGCAAGTTCTTTCAGGATCCAACCTAATGAATACTGTGGATTAATTTTCAAGCTATTGTCATATTGAGAAAATAGATGACATTTCTGTTCACATCTGCAGAAAATGGGCTATAAAAAATGTTAAAATATTTTTGTAGAAGCGAAATTATAATATATATTCAGTATCTATCCGCGTATCAGCGTATTACGTATGAATTTAGCAGTATGAAAAATTTCCCTAAAGCTTTGAATTCCTTTAAAAATTTTGCGTAGAGCTTAGGTACTGTGAATAAATGAAAAAAATAAATTATCTGTAAAAATTGTACGTTAGAGATATCTTCATATTGAAAATATCTCGACACAGATGCAATATACAATTTGGTGAAATTGAAGAGGATTGTTCGCAAATGACTGAATTGCTGATTTACTTGGATGGGAAATTTGTTCCCAAATCCGAAGCTAAGGTTTCGGTTTATGACCATGGTTTCCTCTATGGTGA
>Ga0326728_10005362_pt1 | contig 36151 bp, 22 predicted proteins | sample MB3enrmetagenome_FD_207602 | JGI IMG/M metagenome (GOLD analysis project Ga0326728, IMG submission 207602) | Lab enriched peat soil microbial communities from McLean, Ithaca, NY, United States - MB31MN | ecosystem: Environmental > Terrestrial > Soil > Wetlands > Peat | place: USA: New York...
GTAAGCCCGCAAACGGCAATACCCGGCTTCCATTCCCGTCTCTTTTTTGAGTTGGTCGAGGGCCTCGACCACCGCCCAGTGGCTTGTGCCGTAAGCGATGATGCCCACTTCGCCCTTGCCGTTTTCCCGGATCACCGGCTTGGGGACCTTGCTGCGAGCCGTCTCGAACTTTCGCACCAGGCGGTCCATATTGTTAACGTAATCGTTGGGGCGTTCGCTATAGATGGCCTTCTCGTTGTGGCCGCTGCCCCGGGCGAAGTAACCGGCCAAAGGTTCGGCCGTGCCGGGTAAAGTGCGGTATCCGATTCCGTCGCCATCCACATCCTTGTAACGGCTAAAACCGCCCAGGCGCCGGACATCTTCCCCGCTCAGCACCTTGCCGCGCGCTATGGGCTTTTCCGGGTAGGGGAAAGAATCGGCCATCCAGTTGTTCATCCCCAGATCGAGGTCGCTCATGACGAACACGGGTGTCTGAAATTCTTCCGCCAGGTCAAAGGCCTCGATCGCCAGTGTGAAGCACTCCTCGACCGAACAGGGAATCAGCATAATGTGCTTGGTATCACCGTGCGAAAGGACGGCATTTTTCAGTATGTCACCCTGCGCCGTGCGCGTCGGCAGGCCCGTGGAGGGCCCCACCCGCTGGATGTCGAAGATGACCGCGGGAATCTCCGCATAGTAGCCAAAGCCCGTGAACTCCGACATGAGGGAAATGCCGGGACCGGAAGTGGCCGTCATGGCCCGCGCTCCCGCCCATCCCGCGCCCATCACCATGCCCACGGCAGCCAGCTCGTCCTCAGCCTGCACGATGGCGAACGTGGCCTTCCCGGTTTCTTTGTCGATCCGGTAGCGCTTCATGTACTCGATTAATGTTTCACAGACTGAAGAAGAAGGGGTGATGGGATACCAGGTTACCACAGTGACCCCGGCGAACATTGCTCCCAGTGCACACGCCGAGTTGCCGTCGATGATGATCTTCCCGCGCGTCGCGTCCATGCGCTCCAGGTAGAACGGGTCCTTCTTCTGGAAATTCTTCGCGGCATAATCGTAGCCGGCCATGGCGGCATTGAAATTCAGGTCTACCGCCTTGGCCTTCTTCCGGAACTGTTTGCGCAGGCCAACCTGGATCTCTTCCATGTCAATGCCCAGCAGCCGGGCCAGCACGCCGTCGTAAATCATGTTCCGTACTAATTTGCGCAGCCGGGCGTCAGGGCATACAGGCGCCACAAGCTGGTCAAACGGCACCGGGTAAAAGACCACATCCTCACGAAGCCGTTTCAGGTTCAGGCGCTCGTCGTAAACGCATACGGCCTCCGGCTTCAGCGTCAGTACGTCTTCATCGGCGCTCTCGGGGTTCATCGCCACCAGATACTCACTGTCCTGGCGGCGGGCAATGTATCCATCTTTGGAAGCGCGAATCGTGAACCAAGTGGGCAGTCCTGCAATATTCGATGGAAAGAGGTTTTTGCCGGAGACGGGAATACCCATTTGGAAAATAGCCCTCAATAGAACCGAATTCGCCGTCTGACTTCCGGATCCGTTAACGGTTGCGACCTGAATGCTGAGGTCATTGATGATTCTCTTATGCTCTGCCGACACTTCGCCTTCTTTCAACTCAACATGCGTGGTTGCCATAAAATTCCTGAAAATACCCCCAATGAGTCAGAGGAATACCTTCCCCTGTTTACGCGTTCCCGCGTACATGTACGCCGAGAAAAACAGCCCTTCCACACTATAACCCCATTATACCAAAAGAATGCAGATGTGGGGCGGGCCAGTGGTCTTCTGCCGGCCAGAAGCCCGGCTTTGGAGTGCGGCAGCTTGCTGCCGCTTTCCTTCGGCCAGCTTGCTGGCCGCCATTGAGGACCTCACCTGAGGGGCGCGATCAGCTCGCGCCCACGAAAGCGGCAGCAAGCTGCCGCACTCCAAAGCGCTACGACCGCGCTGCAAACGGCCATTCGCGTTTTTTGGCGGCTAAGGCGAGGAAGGCGATCAAGCCCAGGATGATCGTCCCGAAGGCGTAGAGCATGAAGCTCAGTCCCCCCGGCTGGCCTAAAGGGCTGACGAACACATATAACCAGCCGATTAACGCCAATATCGCGGGCAGAGGATAAAGCCACATCTTGAACGGCAACTTTATTTCATGCCGGTACCTGCGCATGATGAACAAGCCGGTGATCTGCCCCATGAAAACCACCAGGACTCGAGCCAGGATCAAAGCCGTGATGATCTGCACCAAGCCGAAGAAGCTGGCGATGATGCAAAGCGATCCCACCAGGACGAGCGAGCGATGGGGAAACTCGCCTTTGCGGTGCAGCACTCCGAAGTAGCGGAAGAAGGCGCCATCCTGCGCGGCGGCGTAGGGCACCCGGGAATAGCCCAGCATCAGCGCGAATACGGAGGCAAAGGCCGTGAAAAGGACCATGGCCGAAATTCCATAGGCCGCCCATGGGCCGTAGATTTTACCCATGAAGACTGAAGCCACGGCGTTGTAAGCCAGCGATCCCTCCTTCACCATCTCCCGCCACGGAACTACCGAAACGAAACTGAAGGAGAGAAGGAAGTCGATGACGGTTACGCCCAAGATGGAGAGAATAACGGCGTAAGGGATGGTTCGCTCCGGTCGCTTTACTTCACCACCCAGGTAGCAGACTTGGTTGTATCCCAGATAGTTGTAAATCACCAGCACCGTGCCATTGCCCAGCCCCAGCAGAAATGCCCAATTCATCGCAAACGCGTGGGGAGGGAAATCGAAGGCCAGGTGCGGGTTCATGCGCGCGAGGCCCGACACGATCACCCACCCGGTGGTCACCAGGGTGGTGATCCAGAGAATCATCATCAGCCGCGCGATGTCCTGAATCTTCCGGTACAAAGAAAGCATCACCAAAGCCGAAATCGCGGCCGCCAGGAACCTGATGCGCCAGGGGTGCAGCGCCAGGTCCTTCCAGAGGAAACTCAGGTATTGCACCATGCCGATGCTCCCCGAGGCGATTTCCAGCGTGCCCGAAAACAGAAACTGCCAGATGAACATCCAGGCCATCAGCTTGCCCCAGCGCTCCCGGCCGAAGCTGTCGCGTAGGAACACATACGGTCCCCCCGAGCCGGGCAAAGCGGCGCCCAACTCGGAAACAACCAACCCGTCGCAAATGGCGAGCAAAGCCCCCACGAACCAGGCGAGCAGCGCCTGCGGACCGCCCATCGTAGCGAGAATGGGCGGGACCGTGATGAACGGCCCGATGCCGATCATGTTCGACATGTTGATGGAGGTGGCGTTCAGGATGCCTAGGTGCCTCTTCAGTTGGGGCTGGGACGCGCCGGCTGGGGCCGAACTGGAAGCTTGCTCGATAGGTTCGCTCATCGCTCCGCCTTAGAGAGATTTGGTGACGAAAGTCAATTAGCATACCCCATCCGGCGCGCTTTGACAAAACTGGTGCGTTGGACAGGCGGTGTCTCAGTTTGAATTCCTAGCGGCGAGTTTACCTCGCCAAATAGACGCGCAAGCAATCTGCGGAAAAGTCTTTCCCCCTAGCCTGTCATCCTGAGCGGAGCGAAGGATCTGCAGTTTCTCCTTCAACACAAGCAAATTCGGATCCTTCGCTCCGCTCAGGATGACAGATAGCGTTTTCACTTTTTTGCACCCGTTTTCCTATTTTCGCTTGACAAGACCCGGTCTCTATGATAGCCTATAATTTTGTTCATGCTGTGGACACATTGTCGTAGACAATCGCCGGGGCCGCCGAAAAACGAAACAAAGCCGGACAGCTCTGGCGATAGGGAAAAACCGGTAATTACAAAAAATGGAAAATAGTGGGAACGAAGCTAAGAAGTACTTGAAAACAAAGGAAAATCGCTTTTTGAATGCTGCACAATTAGCGCGTTTTGCGCACAAATCTGCACAAATTAGGGTCTGAAAGAAGCAAAAACAGCACAACTTGCGCAAACGAAGTCAAGGCTTCCGGGCAAGCAGGTCAGGCTGGAAAGTGACAAGATGTCGGCTACAAAGGCCCGCCGTCGAAAACTCATGGACGAGGCTGAAGGGCCTGTACTTGGGGTGCGGCTGCGAAAGTGCCGCAGCGCTGGCATGAGAGGTCGTTGGGCTGGGTTCGCAACCCGGGAAGCAGCCTGCTTCCCTAACGCAAGCGTCAACCGCCGCCCGCCGGCGCGCAAGCTCCAGAGGCTACTCTGCTTACGGGGCCGGCCGTAGCAAAGGTCGAAAACTTCTGCTCCACCCGCTTCCATCCGCATTGCGGGCACTCCGGCACTTCGGCGTGGCGTGTCAATACAAGTTTCTCAAAAACATGGCCGCAGTTGGGACAGGAATACTCGAAGATCGGCATGGCAGACCGTGCTCACTCCTTAGGTTTGATCTCACAGATGGTGTGGTCAGGTTTCCCCTCCGGGGCTTTCCTACGACCCGCTCAGGTGAACCGGGAGATCCCGGGGATGCGTGGCAGGACCAGAAACCAGACCGCCAGAAAGAGAACGTAAATCAAGAGGCTTTGCATACTCTCACTCATTTTGCGGCGCTCCGCGTCAGCGAAACGCTTCCGCGTCAGCGGCCGAGACGACCGCGCCGTCTTTCCAGGCCGCGCTCACGCGGCGGCAGTGGATGGCGCGGTACGTTTTTCCGCGGGCACCCAATCCCGGCATTCGTGGCCGGTGTAAATCTGGCGCGGGCGCGCAATCTTCTGCTCCGGGTCGCGCAGCATCTCTTCCCACTGGGCGAGCCAACCCACCGTGCGCGGGATGGCAAAGAGAACGGTGAACATATCCGGTTGGAAGCCCAAAGCCTGATAGATGATGCCGGAGTAGAAGTCCACATTGGGATAGAGCTTGCGTTTTACAAAGTAGTCGTCCTGCAGGGCGATGCGCTCGAGTTCGAGCGCGATTTCAAGTTTGGGGTTCCGCCCCGTAATCTCGAAGACCTGATCGGCAGCCCACTTGATAATCTTGGCGCGCGGATCGTAATTCTTGTAAATACGGTGGCCGAATCCCATCAGCTTTAGGCGTCCGGATTTAACCCGCTCAATATAGCCGGGGACGTTGTCCTTGGACCCAATCTCATCCAGCATCCTCAGCACCTCTTCATTGGCGCCGCCATGCAAAGGTCCGGAAAGGGCGGCCGCAGCGGCAGCCGTGCAAACATACGGATCCGCCTCTGAACTACCGACGGCGCGCATCACATTGGTGCTGCAATTCTGTTCGTGATCGGCATGCAGAATAAACAGGACATCCAGAGCCTTCGACAAGACTGGATTGGCGTGATACTTCGGCTCGACCATCTTCCATAGCATGTTCATGAAGTTTTCGGTATAGCTGAGGTCATTGTCCGGATAGATGTAGGGATAGCCGAGGCTGTGACGGTAAGTGTAGGCGGCAATGGTCGGCACCTTCCCGATCAGCCGCTGAGTCTGCAAGGCCCGAACCTCGGGATCGCGCACATTGCGGGCCTCCGGATAAATCGTGGAAAGCGCCGCGACGGAACTGACGAACATCCCCATGGGGTGGGCGTCATACCGGAAGCCCTCAAGGAATTTCTTGGTGGTCTCGATCAGCATGGTATGGTGAGTGATCTTGTTCGTCCACTCGGCTAATTGAGAGGCCGTAGGAAGTTCACCAAACAGGATAAGATAAGCCACCTCCAGAAACGTGCAGTGCTCGGCAAGCTGTTCGATCGGATAACCGCGATAACGGAGAATACCCTTATCGCCGTCGATGAAGGTCACGGCGCTTTGACAGGACGCAGTATTCATGAATGCGGGATCGTAGGTCATCATTCCGAAGTCATCGACATGAGTCTTGAACTGTCGCAGGTCCATGGCCCGCAGGGTGCCCTTAAAAAGTGGCACGTCACAGGACTTTCCAGTTCGGTTGTCGACTATGCTTATAGTTTCCTTTTCCATTCCGCCTTGCTCCTTTTAATCATGCGCTGAAGCCCTTAGTCCTCGGTCGCCGACTCTGCCCGAAGCAGTGTGGTCGCGGGAAGGGACATCCATTTTAACCTATTTACGGGATGTTTTTCAGGCCTTTGCGCCGGGCGGCATTGGTGCGAGACGGCCTGGCAGCCGCGACCCAAACGAATTTTCGCTTGTCCTCTTCGCTGGCATAACCCCAACACGGGGATCTCTTGGCGAATGGGTGTGCCGCTTCCACGTCCAACTGCTGCCATCGACCGTGCGTCAGGCTGCGGGTGTTGACGGTAGAATCTCAAAAGTAGCCTCGATCTTTGCCGTCTTCGAAATCATCGCTCCGACGGCGCAGTACTTCGTCTCCGAAAGATGGATAGCTCTTTGAACGGCTTCCGGAGCGATTTGCCCTCGAAGCCGATGCTTGATTTCAACCCGAGTGAGGTAAGAGGGAGGCTCCGGATTCTGCTCCGCCAGCAACTCGATTTCGTAGCCGGTGACCGTCTGGCGCTTCTTACGAAGAATGCTGATCACGTCAAAGGCCGTGCAGGCCCCGAGCGCCAGAAGCGCCAATTCGATCGGTTTGGCCCCGGTGTGGCCTTTCGCGTCATCCACGACGATTGCGTGACCTGAGCCTGACTCTGCGACGAACTGCATTCCTTCGCCCTCCGGCATGGTTAAACGTAATTTCCCTTCCACCATGGGTCACCTCTCACGAATCGCCGCTTTGCCCTGGAGGAGCGGGGGCTTCTCTGTCCTCGCTCCACCACGTTCGCTCAGCGATCTAAATGCATTTTCCAGCCAAAGGTAACGGCTCGTCGCAGTTTTTGTTGCCCTAGACGTTTCTCAGAGTCTCTGCCGCCGCTTCCGGAAGCAAAGAATTGTAATAGACCTCTTTAAGGGCGTATGACCTCGCTTTGGAGGGTATAACCGGAAGGATTTCCACATGCCAATGGTAGTCATCTGCCAAAGTCCGCCAGATGTCGCTCTTCTGAAACTTCGCGCCAACATTCGGAGAGCTGTGCAGAACCAGGTGGTAGGTGGGGCTGACGGCTTCCAGCCGCTTCAGAACCGATTTCAGCAAGCGCGCGAATTGAAGCTGGTCGTCCCAGGCGGTCAGATCCTCCTCAAATGCGCAGTGATGCCGGGCGGAAAGCAACCAGGTCTCATAGGGCACGCGGGCGGCAAAGGGGCAAAACGCAACGAAACGACCGAGTTGCTCGACAATCCGTATGTTTTGCGAGATTTCCTGCTCCGCAATATCGCAAATCAGGCACCGTTCCTTCATCGCGAAATAGCGCGACGAGGAACGGAGTTCGTAGCCCACGCGTCGCGGGATGAAGGGCGTCGCGGTAACCTCGGAGTGCGGGTGGTCAAATTCCCCGCCCGCCGTCGCGCCATGGTTGCGGGACACGGTTACGTACCTGAAGCGCCGATCCCTCTTCAAATCGTTCATCCTGGCGAGATAAGCGCGCAGAACTTGGGCCACGTTTTCGTCGGACAGGCGCGAGAGCTGCACATCGTGGTCGGGATTCTCCACGACAATTTCATGTGCCCCCAGGCTGCGCATCTTGTCGTAGATGCCCTCCGCCCGGCGCTGCGGGTCACCCTCGATGCGGTAGATGGGATGGAGATGAGGCGTCACCCGGACTTGCCAGATTGATCCTCCGCCCGGGTATTCGTAAAGAGTTTGCGCAGACTCATTTACCTGTCCGGGGCAAAGAGGGCATGGAGCGTCTTTGTGGCGGACGTGGTCCTCACCCTCATCCTCCAGATTCACCCAACTTTGAGTAATGGGATCCCTTCGAAGCTGCATGGTGTCCCCCTTGAGGCGCCCCCCTTGCGGTCCGCCGGCCTCCTTCTTGCAGCCAAGGAGTAGCCCTTGCTTCTCAGATTCTCAGCCCGTTGCGAGATTAAGCCACCCTCCGCTTTTATACAACAAATCCCCGCCGAGTTCCAGGCTTTCACCAAAGGGTTGCAATCTCGGCCCAGAGCGCGCAGAATGCCAAAGACGATTTGGTGCCATAAACTCGCTGCCACAGCACCAGATATCGCATGAAGTGGTAACCTCAGGAGCGAAAGGCTCTTCTTTAGTCTTTCCTGTTGTGGAGGTCCTTTCATGAATGCCATTGATCTAAGTCATTATAAGGAACTGCTGTTGGCCAAGCGGCGGGCTTTGACCGCGGCAAAGGCCGGAGACGAAAGTCCCGCCCCTTCCTCAGGCGGGGATAAAGGCGATTTGGGGGATCATGCGTCGGCGGCACTGGAAGCAGATTTACAGGTGCGCCTGCGCGAGACAGACAGCAAGCTTCTGCGTGCTATCGACGAAGCGCTGGCGCGAATCGAACACAACACCTACGGTGTCTGTCAAGCTTGTAGGAAGCCCATCTCCGCCGTACGGCTGGACGCGGTACCCTGGTCGCGTCTGTGCCGCGAGTGCAAGGAGCAAAGGCAAGCCAACGGGTAGCGGCAGTTGGCAGGCCACTGGTTTACTGCGGCGGCGCTTGCCCCTGATCGTACACGGAGGGCGCGTTAAGGTCATCCCGGTTGAAGGTGAGGGGGGCGCTTAAGCACAGGTCAAAGTTTGTCCCGGACGGGAGAACGATCTCCTTCCCGCGGCTCGCCAAGATCCACACCAGTCCACTCCCGGCGCCGACCAGGCTGCCGATTCCGAGCCCTTTCCAAACACTCCCGTCAGCCGCACCCACAATAGTACCGAGCTCCGCACCCGTAACCGTTGTCTCAGCAACCTTGCCTGCGTCCGCGCCCTTGCTTGAAGCGCCCTCAATCTTTCCTTCCTTGGGTTGAAATCCTTCATTCCCGGCGGTGCCAAACCCGGAAAGCGTGGCGCGCAGAGGGAAGGTCGTGCCGTTGGGCAAGATGAGAGTCTCAAACCGCAGTCCCATTTGCGCCTGCTTGTGCTTTCCCCGCTTGGGCCGAACCACTTGCGTAATCGACCCCTTCACGGAGCTTCCGCGGGGAATCACAATCCTGTTACCTGCCGTGATCGGGAAGATGGTTTCGCAGTATAGCGCCTGGCCTGGTTGTACTGTCCGCGAGTTGATCGTGTTCATTAGCCGGAGCGGGATCGTGGTCGCGACGGGCACCACCAGCGCGGACCCGGCCGGGGCGGTTGGCGCATTCTCCCCAGGAGTCGGCGCGGCAGGCGCATTTGATTGCGGCGAATTCGCTGGTGAGCTTTGGCAATAGCTGTAGTTTGCTGTAAATGTCCCGGCAAGGGCCACGGCGAGGGGAATTGCGAATAAGTGACGGATGGTCATCGTGAATCCTCCCGACCCACTCGCTCTCGGCCGACGAGAAATGGGCCGTCGCACTTTTGAGTTCCGATGGAAACTTTCAACTGCACTTACTTCTCCCCCGCCCTCAATTTCTGATGCAAATCCTCAACCTCTTTTTCAAGTTGTTGCAGCCTGTTCTCCTTGTCCGCAGCGAGCGCCAGAAGGTAGTCCGCCAATAAACCCTTGTTATCTTCCATCGTGATCTGCAGATTGTTGAGCTTGTTGCCGAGCTCTTCGCGGTCGTTATCGTAGGCCACTTGCGAAAGATCAAAGAGATCGTCAGCCAGACTCTCCGTGCGGATGACCAGCTTGGTTGCCAGGACCAGGTCTTCGGGCTTCTCGGCCAACTGGAGGGCCGCCTGGCGCAGATTGGCTAGAGATTGCTGACGGTCGGCCAGCGGCCTTCGGGCCAGGGGCTGTCCCGTTTCGTCGGTAAGCGGAAGGTTTTCATTCGTCAGGTCTTTGAAAATCGCGTCTAAGGGCCCAAAGTTGGAATCGTATCGCGCCAGGAAATCAGGTAGATTTTCGGCCGTCAGTTTTTGCTGCGGAAGCAGACTCGTTGGGAAGATGGCGACCGACAACAAGCAAAGCAGAATGGGCTGCGTTTTCATGATGACCTCACTGCGGTAATCGGGAGATCGGGCAATCAGAAATTCGAAAATCGCCAGAGACGCAAGTTTCGGTTTGCGAATTTCGAGTTTCGATTTTCGGGTTTCGGTCTTTCGGTGTTCACCCGATCACCTGATCTCCCGATCTTCCGATCCCCAGGGCGGTTTGAATGGCCTGCGAGATGTGGGCCGCGTGGTACTCCACATCCTCAGCTCGTGCGGCCTCAACCATCACCCTGGCGAGGGGTTCGGTCCCCGAGTAGCGAACCACCACTCGCCCCCGCTCGCCGATCGTACTCCGGCATTCTGCAATGGCGCGAGTGACCTCCGGAATGGCTTCGAGCGGCGATTTCTCCCTGACTCGCACGTTTCGGATAATCTGCGGGAAAGGTCTGAAAGCCCGAGTCAATTCCTCGAGAGGTTGGCCGGTCTCCGCCATCACGCGCACCACCTCGAGCAAGGTGATGATGCCATCTCCAGCCAGTGACAAGTGGCCGAAAATGATATGTCCCGATGGTTCCCCACCCAGGTTGAGGCCAGAACGCTGCATTTCCTCCAGAACGTACTTGTCGCCCACGGGCGTGCGCTTCAATCCGATCCCGTGCTCATCGAGGGCGATTTCAAGCGCCAGATTCGTCATTTGAGTGCCGACCACCGCAGAGCCCGGGAGGATTCCGCATTTCTTAAAGTACGGCGCCATGATCGAGAGAATATAGTCGCCGTCGATCAACTTGCCTTCCCGCGTGGCGAAAATGGCTCGGTCCGCGTCACCATCGAAGGCCACGCCCAGGTCCGCGGAGAGCAACCGTGTCGAGTCCGCCATAGCTTGCGGATAAAGCGAGCCGCAACCGAGATTGATGTTGCGCCCGTTCGGTTCCGTGTGCAGGAACTGCACCTCCATGCCTAGTCGGCGCAACAGGGGCGGGACCACCTGAGAAGCCGCACCGTGAGCGCAATCCACGACCAGCCTATATCGCGTCACCGCCCGACCGGCTGGAATAATCGGCATGAGCCGCTCCAGGTAGTCCGCCAGCAGTTGCGGCGCCGCTCGGAGTTCGGAACCGAGGACTCCGGAATCGCTCTCAAGAAACGTGGAAGCCTTTTCCCCGTTGGACCCTATTTGCTCCAACTCCCGTTCGATCTCAAGCTCCACGGTCTCGGAGAGCTTTGTCCCGGATCTGGAGAAGAACTTAATGCCGTTGTCTTCGTAAGGGTTATGCGACGCGGAAATGACCACGCCGGCAGAGAAGCCGTGATGACTCGTCAGAAATGCCAACCCAGGTGTCGTCATGACACCTGCTTCGACGACTTCCACTCCGACCGAGCGCAGTCCGGTAGCAAGACGGCGGGCAATCCAGCTTCCGGATTCGCGGGTGTCGCGCCCCAGAATGACCCGCAACGGGCGCGCCGGGTCCGCTCTCTGGAGAACCCTGCCCAGGCTGTGGCCAAGCCTCCACACGGTCGTGTGGTCGAGCGGGTACTCGCCCGCGACGCTTCTTATACCGTCCGTGCCAAACAGCCGCGGTTTGTCCGCCATGCTCCTAGCCATTGTAGACTACAAACCCTTTGATGCCTAAAAAGGCTTGGCAGTGGGCAGGTGGCCAAAGGCCTGCTAGGCAGTGCTATTAGCAAGGGGTAAATGCACCAACATCAATTCCACCATCTGCCTGTCCACCTGCCTATCTGCCCTCCTGCCCATCTGCCTCGAGGACCGCGTCCGCGATGCGCACTGCCGGCAGAATTCCCTCCGCATCGTGCACGCGCACGATGTGGGCGCCGGCGAGAATCGAAGCCACTACAGCCGCAGCGTCGGCAGACACTAGGGGCACGCCGTGGGGTGCCCCTACCTCCGTTCCCATCATCGGCCAGTAGCCCTCAGCGCCCTTACTGCCGCGATGGCTGTGTGGTGCACCTGCAGGAAGGCCCGTGCCAGCGGCGACTGCCTGAATGAACGACTTGCGTGAACTGCCCACCAGAATTGGAAGGCGGAACCGGCGCAATTTTCCCAGATGTGAGAGGATTTGAAAGTTCTGAATCCGCGACTTGCCGAAGCCCAGGCCGGGATCGAGGATCAACTGTGAACGGCGCACGCCCGCAGAGAGAGCGCGGCGGACCGAAGTCGCCAGACCACGCTTGACCGACTGTTCGATATCCGCCACAAACGGCCGTGTTTGCATCGTCTCTGGGCGGCCCCGCAGGTGCATAAGGATGAGGGGCGCCTGGTGACGCCGCGCCACCTTAGCCAGTCGCGCGTCGAATCGCAGACCGCTTATGTCATTGAGGATGTTGGCCCCGGCCCGCACGGCCATCTCGGCCACTTCAGCCTTTGTGGTGTCGATCGAGATCGGCGTGGAAGGTAATTTGCGCCGCAGAGCCTCGATGACCGGCAGGACTCTCAGCAGTTCTTCTTCGGCTGAAACGGGCCGCGATCCTGGCCGCGTGGATTCACCCCCAACGTCGATCCAGTCTGCTCCCTGCCGCGCCAAATCCAATCCGCGCTCGACAGCCGAGGCAGGGTCAAGGTACAGCCCGCCGTCCGAGAACGAATCCGGCGTCACATTGAGCGCACCCATGATGAGAGTGCGCTCGCCAAGACGCACTTTGCGCCCGTCAATTCGTATATCGAAGATTGGACGCGGAGTCATGCAGGCAGTGGCTAGCGGGTAGTGGTTAGTGCTCAACATGACTCGTGGCTAGTCGCTAACCAGTCCCACTCGAACTAGCCACTCATCATTGGCCACTAACCACTGCCCCTCACGCCGGCTGCGGCCGTTCGCGCGAGGGCAAACCGGGTGTGGGACGAGGCTTCAATACCTGGGTCGTCTCAGGCGCGGGAGGCTTTGGAGGCGCCTGCCGGACCACTTCCGGCAATGGTTTCCCTTCCAGGAGCAGATTGACTTCGCTCGCATCGAGGACCTCGCGGACCAGCAGGGCTTCCGCGATGCGCACCAGGGCGTCGCCGTGAGTGGTAAGGATGTCCTTGGCCTTCACGTAAGCAGTGCTTACAAACCTCTTCACTTCCTGGTCGATCTTAATGGCGGTGTCCTCGCTGAAATCGCGCGAGGTGGCCAAATCACGCCCCAGGAAGATTTCCTGCTGGTGCTTTCCGTACGCCAGGGGACCGAGGTCTGACATCCCCCATTCGCACACCATACGCCGCGAAACTTCCGTGGCCTGTTCGATGTCGTTGCCGGCGCCGGTGGTGAAATGGTTCAGGAAGATCTCCTCCGCGGCGCGTCCGCCCATCATTACGGCCAATTGCGACTCGAGATAATCGCGAGTGTAAGTGTGTTTGTCATCCAATGGGAGCTGCATGGTGACGCCCAAAGCCATACCACGCGGGATGATAGTGACCTTGTGAAGCGGGTCGGCGTAAGGAACCATGGAGGCCACCAAGGCATGCCCGGCCTCATGAAAAGCCGTGTTCTTCTTCTCCTCCTCCGAGAGGATCATGGACTTTCGCTCGGCCCCCATCAGGACCTTGTCCTTGGAGGTCTCGAAGTCGTGCATGACAACCGTCTTGCGGTTTTGCCGGGCAGCGAGCAGGGCCGCTTCGTTCACCAGGTTGGCCAAGTCTGCGCCCGAAAAGCCCGGCGACCCGCGAGCCAGCACCGGGATATCGACGTCCTCAGAGAGAGGAATCTTCTTGGTGTGCACCTTCAGAATAGCTTCGCGCCCTCCCACGTCCGGCCGCGGAACCACCACGCGCCGATCGAATCGGCCGGGGCGCAAAAGCGCCGGATCCAAGACGTCTGGACGGTTGGTGGCGGCGATCAGGATGACCCCTTCGTTCGATTCAAATCCATCCATCTCCACCAGCAACTGGTTCAAAGTCTGCTCGCGCTCGTCGTGCCCACCACCCAAGCCGGCGCCACGGTGGCGGCCCACCGCATCAATTTCATCAATGAAGATAATGCAGGGAGCATTTTTCTTCCCTTGCTCGAAAAGGTCGCGAACCCGCGACGCGCCCACTCCCACGAACATTTCAACGAAGTCGGAGCCGGAGATCGAAAAGAAGGGGACGTTGGCTTCGCCTGCAATCGCCCGCGCCAACAGAGTCTTCCCGGTTCCCGGCGGCCCCACCAGCAAAACACCCTTGGGGATGCGCCCGCCGAGCTTTTGGAACTTTTGCGGCTCCCTCAAAAACTCAATGATTTCCTGCAACTCTTCCTTGGCTTCCTCCACGCCAGCCACGTCCTTGAAGGTCACCTTCTTCTGCTGGCTCGAAAGAAGGCGGGCGCGGCTCTTCCCAAATGAGAGCGCTTTGTTGCCGCCGCTCTGCATCTGGCGCATAAAGAAGATCCAGAGGCCCAACAACAGAATCATGGGCAGGCCGTTAATGAGCCAAGTCACCCAGGAATTCCCGGAACTGTCTTTGATGGTGACGTTGACGTTTTTCTCCGTCAGGGTCTTGTACAGGTCAGGGTAGTTCGCAGGAATCGTGGATTTGAACTTGGCGTTGTCTTTCTTCAGTGTGCCGGTGACGTCGGTGCCAGCGATCTGCACTTCATGGACGTTATTGTTGTTAATCTGGTCGATGAAGGCCGAAAAACTGAGATCTTGAACGTTCCCACCTGCACTGTTCTTAACTACCGCCCAAATCACCACGGCGGTGACTGCCATCACCACCCAGAAAACGATGTTTTTTACCGCCGAATTCACGGCGCTTCCTCCTCCGGCCCCCAATCGCTATCAGGGGCGCTTACGACTGCCAGGGTATTGGATGCTTCACACTGCCCTAACGAACCGGGCTGGTAGAAATCTCTGCGCCGCCGGGGACGGTTTGTGCCACCCAGAGCAGGCGAGAGTGCCTCTGCCGCGCCCCGGCCGGGACCGCTACCTCGCATTTTCCTCGACCACCAGCAGCGTTCGCGACTCTGAAGTCGCAGCCACCGAGGCGGCGGGCGGAAATCCTCTCACCCACAGGATCTGCTCCCCACCCTCCAAAACGGGCCAGAGATTCCGGCGGCTGCGGGGAATCTTCCGCTGTCGAAATAACTCCTTCAATTTCCGCGGCTTTCGGCTTCCCGAAGGCCAATAGTGGTCGCCGGCTCGCCAATTGCGTAGCACCAGCCGGCGCGGCAACTTCCCAGCATCCATGGCGCTGCCTGCCATTTGATTATACTCCCCGGCACGCCCGGCAGGTTCAACAATCTTTAGCACGAAAGTAACCCCCAGAAGAGGTACGGTGGTCTCTCCTGGGACATCGGCTGGGTAAGCATAGGTATCGCTTCCGGATGAAGTGGGCTGCGGCCCGAGGACGAGCCAGTCGAATTCCTTTCTGGCTATTGTCTCTCCGGGCATAGGGAGGCTCCGCCCGCTTCGGGCTCCGAGGGCAAAGCGCAGCAACTCTCCAATACGTGAGTAGGCTAGTCCGCGCAATCCCGGGCGGGCGGATTGGAACATTTGGCGCAAGACCCGCCTTTGAATTGCCGGCTCAAACCCTTCCAGAGCGCGCACCGAAATCTTCTCATCCATGCCCTCGCGCAGGCGCCAGGGACGGCTGCGATCGAGAGCCTGCTGCTCGAGGAACGCCTCTTCATCCCTTGCCCGATCGGCATGAGCCTTGAGTAGAGGAATAATCGCGGGGTTGAATTCCCGCTCCAGCAGCGGAAGCAGTTCCCGGCGCACCTTGTTGCGCCGCAGACGGGAGTCAAGATTGGTAGAATCGACCCGGTACTCAAGCTTTCGCGCTTCGATCTCGCGCATAATCTCGGGCCGCGTGAGGTTGAGAAAGGGACGCGCGACCTTGCCCTCCAGCAGCGGGTAAATTCCGCTCAAGCCGCGCGTCCCCGCACCGCGCAACAGGCGCATCAGCACGGTCTCGGCCTGGTCGTTTGCGGTATGCGCGGTCACCACCAGTTCCAGCCGGCCTTGATCCACCAGGGATAAGAGAAACCGATAGCGCAACTCGCGGGCGGTGGCCTCCAGGTTGCGTTTCTTCTCGCGTGCCGCCCGCGCCACGTCAGCCTGGCCGCCCAGGTAAGCGATCGCCATGGAATCGGCCAGTCCGCGAACAAATCGCTCGTCGCCGTCGGATTCAGCCCCTCGCAAATGATGATTAAAGTGGACCACGGCCAGAGTGATCCCCAGCTCCGAAGCCGCGTCCTTCATGAAATGCAAGAGCAATATCGAATCTGGCCCGCCTGAGACCGCGACACCAACTCGTTGCCCGGCATGGAAAAATCCCTGCCTCTTCGCTTCTTTCAACCAGCGGGAGTACACCACTGACTTTGCGAGCATCCGTTAAACCCACCGCAAACGAGCCTTTTCCTGCTCATTGTAACATCAGTAGCACTGAGCTGCTTCTCGAGGCCCTCGGGACTTCGCCGAACCTGCAAAGGTGATGCACCACAGAGGCCACCGAGTTCGCAGAGGAAAGCCGCACTGTTGTTCCCCGGGGCTCTCCGTGCGCTCGGTGCTGGGGCTTTTCTTGTCACGTTGACTTAAGTATTAGTAACTTAAGCATTTTTCACGGTGTCGCCCATCGTGATATAGTGCCCAACTGCCCATTCCTCGGTTGGAGCGCTCACCTTCGGGTGAGCACCGCGTCGGTCGGCCTGGGAGTCGATGCCACGATGACGTCGGCGCCAAGCCTGCCGGCTTGAAGGTCGGTACAACGACGCAGCGGAGCGTACACATGGCCGAATTCAAACCGTTTGTTCCCTACGACTCGAAAGAGCCGGAGTTCACCCTCAAATCGGTCCTGGCGGGCATCTTGCTGGCCGCCATTTTCGGGGCCGCTAACGCCTACTTAGGTATGAAGGCCGGGCAGACAGTAGCTGCGACGATCCCGGCGGCGGTGATAGCCATCGCGTTGTTTCGTTTGCCCTTCTTTCGCGGCGGCGTGCTGGAACAGAACCTGACCCGCACTGCCGCCTCCGTCGGCGAAGCACTGGTGGCCGGCGCGATTTTCACCATCCCTGCCTTCATGATGGTCAACGTAGGCGGGCAGCGCCTCTGGACTGATTTGCGCAGCCATTACTGGACCGGCACCTTCATCCTCTTCGCGGGCGGATTGCTGGGCGTATTCTTCATCATTGTCTTGCGCCGCCCGCTTTGCGTTGACTCGCCTGATCTGCCGTTTCCCGAAAGCACCGCCAGCGCCGAGATCGTGAAAGCCGGCCAGCAGGGCGCCACCGATGCACCCAAATACATTTTCGGCGCGATGGGATTGGGCGCCCTTCTCCAATTGCTCAAGGACGATAAAGGCTTTCAAGTTTTCCAGGATTCGATCAGCGCGTTCTGGAAATTCCCGAAGTCCGTGGTGAGCTATTTCGGATACCAGAAAGAACTTCTGGGCCGCGTCGAGTACTCGGGGGGCCTCGGCTACTCAACCCCTTCCGCATCCCCCGCGCTTATCGGCATCGGATACATCATCGGACCGCGCTTGTCAGCGATCAATTTCTCCGGGGGTGTCATCGCCTGGCTGGTGCTGATTCCTCTGGTCCTTTTTATCGATCCCGACCTGCCGCACCGCCTGGGCGCGACCACGGGAGGCACCGCGCCCTGGGACCTGGCAAGTTACACCGTGTGGTACAACGTGGTTCGGCCCGTCGCGGTGGGAGCAATGCTGGTGGGCGCCGTCTACACGCTCTACAGCATGCGCGAATCGATCCTCACCTCGATTCGAGGTGCCTTCCACGCCTCCGCGGCGGGCAGTGAACACGCCGCCCGGCGCACCCGCCTGGATATTGACATCCCTATTAAATGGATCATTTTTGGTATTGCTGTACTTGTTATTCCCATTACGATCATCTATAAATACTTCGCACAGAGTTGGAGCGCAGCCCTCACCGCGGCTATCGTGATGACGCTGACCGGCTTCTTCCTGGCTGCGGTGGGCGGATACCTGGTGGGCCTGGTCGGCTCCTCGAATCAGCCCGTCAGCGGCCTGACGCTGGCGGCGCTGGTGGTGGCGGCGCTGATGATGGTGGCCATCGGGGTGAAGGGCCTGGGAGGTGTCGCCGCGGTTCTGGGCGTAGCGTCGGTAGTCTGCTGCGCGTGCTGTGTCTCCGGCAGCCTGATTCAAGATCTGAAGGCCGGCTATCTGCTGGGCGGGACACCGTGGAAGATGGAAGTAGTGGAAATACTGAGTGTGACCGCCGTTTCCTTTTTCCTGCTGCTGCCCATCATCGCCCTGCACGAAGCCAACCTCGCCACCGGCGGTATCGGAGGCAAGTTGCTGCCTGCCCCGCAAGCCGGCCTCATGGCTCAACTTGCTCAGGGAATCGTGGGTGGGCAAATGGCGTGGGGACTGCTCCTCATGGGGTGCTTTTTCGGTATAGCGCTGGTGATGATTGGCGCGCCTTCGCCCATGCTCATCGCCGTGGGCATGTATCTCCCGCTCGAGACCAGCGGGGCGATATTTCTGGGCGGGGTTTTGAAATGGGCTGCCGACGTGTGGGTGGCGCGCAAGAAGTTATCAGCAGAAGAAAAGGCCAAGGTTGAGGAGCGTGGAACCCTCCTGGCCTCCGGATTCATCGCCGGGGAGGCCATCACGGGAATTCTCCTCGCCGCCCTGTTTCTCACCGGCGTGTCTTCTATCACCAAGGTCGTCACCGGCCACGATGAGTTGCCCTTCCTGGCCAACTGGGGCGGATGGATCTCCCTCGCGGCCTTCGCCATCATTGCGTATATCTTGATCCAGGTGCCGCTGCGGAAACTGAGGAAGGCAGCGTAACTCGCTTCCGGGAGGAGAATCGGCGCGGGCCTTGCATTCGGGGGCGGCGAGGAGTATGGTTTCGCACGGTGAAGTGAGTAAGCGAGATTCGCGTCATGATTTTTACAAATACAAGCCAGGAAAGGATCAAATCTTATGCCTTCTTATGCCAACCTCCAGCAATTTATGGCCTTGGTTCGTACTGCAAATCCTCACTACGAACGTATCGAGAGAAGCAGCTTGCACAACATCGTCGCCGGCCTGCAACAGCCGAACCCGAACAAGCAGGCGATCCAGGCGCTCGTGGTTGGGCTGCCGCCACAGAAGAAGCAAAAGTACCAGCAGGCGCTGGCGTTTCTAGATCGTGATTATCTGCATCCGCCAGGGGTGGTTGGGGGTGTACGAGTGATGGCTCCCGGACCTGTTGTCCCTTCTCGGCCCCTGCATGTCGTAACCCCTCAGCAGCGGGCACTTGCGGGAGGTGGGCAGGCGATTGCCGGTGGGACTGTTCACGATGCCAACGGTCCGTTCCATGGATGGACCGAGGTCGATAATTTGAACCGCATTCCGGGCGGCCCCAACGAGCCACGCACCTCAGCGTTCACTCCACTCCAGATTGCACACCTCACGTATCTGCTGAGAGCGGTGCAGCAAGCGATCGATCTGTCGTTACAGATGCTGCGCCGTACGCCGACCCTGCCTGGCGACGGATTACCACCACGTCCAGCACCGCCCCGCATCCTCGGCGGCCCGCCAACTGCCCCGCCTGTGATTGATATGAAATCTCGGGCGTTTGTGCAGTTTTTTGGCCCGTGCAAGCGAGAGCGTCTGAAGACGGTGACCGAAAACTATGCCGAAATGCAGCGCCAACTCTTCGGGGCGCGCGGGAGCAACGCGACAGGTCTTGCCGTGGTGAACCAATCAGCAACCAACTCCGATATGGCTGCGACATACAGGCGAAGTATCTACCGCCCTGCGAGTGGACAGATTTTGTTGATTGCCGGCAGCGGACTCTTTAAAACCGCCATTGGCCAGGTGTTCAAAGCGAATGACAATACGATCGGCACGCTGATTCATGAGTTTGCCCATGCGTGTGTCGACGCCTCGGACATCCCTAAGCCCGTCCACTTACAAGCGGGGCAAGGACTTGATGAAAGGGGCATGCCCGCGAACGGAACGGGGCCATGTGTGAATGGAGAGCATGACCGGCAGTTGGTTGCCTGGATTTTTGGGCAGCCCTGGGTCGGGGGAGGAACTGAGCCCCATGCCCCAACCAATTTGCAGCGCGTTATCTACGAGGATTATCCGCTGCAAAATGCGGACGCCTACGGGCAGTACGCACTGGAACGGCTGGTCGACCACTTGAAGGCGAAGGCGGCGTAGCCCTTCCGGCAGGCCCGTATTTCACTTGTGGCAAATTGTAAGGTAGAATTTAGTCGCCTGCGAGTCGTCCACAAAATTCGGGAGAGGAGTGCGAACCGGGCGCTTATCCGTGCCCGCGACGGCAGCAAAGTGCGCGTGCGGAAAGAGGGGGGGTGCCCGCAAAATCGAGAGGAGTAATTATGACCAAAAATGATTACTACGATCTGGTGATGGATGCTTACCGGCCGGCCGAGAAAATGATCGGCATGGTTCCGGCGGACAAACTCGACTGGGCGCCGGGCCCGACGTTCATGAGTGCCGGCCAAGTGCTTTGCCACCTGAGCGAAGGCGTAGGGGGCGGACTCGACATGCTGGTTAGCGCCAAGTGGCCCACCATGAAAGAAATGGAAGAGGGCATGAAGCTCGAGAAACTGCCTTCCTGTACCCCTCAGGAGGCCCTAGACAAGCTTAAGAAAGACAAGGAAATTCTGCGCCAGGTTCTGGACGGCGTGAGCGAGGAGGACTTTGCCAACAAAGTCGTCACGGTGCCCTGGGGCATGACAGCGAAGATGGAGCGCATGACCATCTCTTTCCTCGAGCATTTCACTAATCACAAAATGCAGCTTTTCACCTACCTGAAACTTCTCGGCCTGCCCGTAAATACGGAAACGCTTTACGGAATGTAGAAAGGCGGGAGGCTCAGACCCGCTCTCTGCCTTCACCAACCCTGGCTCCCTCCTGAGAGTGGAGGGAGCGGGTTCCCCTACTTTCTAAGAAGGGTCCAGGGGCGGTTCAATTCACTGCGCAAGCGTCACCACCGCCACCGCGAGCCCATGCAAGGTTGTTTGTTCGCCATCCATGTGCGCGGTTGCAGGCGGCTGGAAGCCCGTGGTCCGATCGACGTACATCACCTGGGCCCCGCTTCCCCCCGGAATCGTCAAATCAAAATCCCGGTCGCGCTGGTTAACCAGCAATAGCTTGCGCTTGCCATCACGAGTCACAAACGCCTGGGCGAAGACATGACCAAGGGAAGAACTGGTGTCGACCAATTTGTCCCCGGGGCCGAAGTTGTCATGCAGGAGTTTGAGCACCCAAAATCGCGCGTTGGGTTGGCCGCTCGTCCAGTCGACCATCGAGACACCCGGAAACTGCGACGGGTATCCCACCAACTGCGACTCGCCGGCCACGTCGATCCCAAACCGTGCCAACTCTCCATAGAGATACGCATAAACCCCGCCGCACAGATTCCAGTAAGAATCGGGAATGGGTTTGCGCGGCACCGTGTTATCGTCAGCCGGTATGCAGCCCAACTCGTCCAGATCCACTTGGGTCTTCGGCGTCAGGCGCTGCCGAATTGCGTCGATATACCGGACCGAATTGAGGAAGCCGGAGGCTTGATCGTACACGGTGTACTGTTGCGCTTCGGGGCTCTGGTCAGCCGAGGGGTTCGCGTAGAAATGGTAAGAAACCATATCTAACGGAATCCCGGGCTTGTGGTTCTTGGGATTGAGGAAATACTCGAAATACGCGGGCACATTCTTCTCCAAGAAGATGTTGGGCGAAGTCCCTGCCAGGGCCACGCCCATGAATCTCATCCGCGGATCCACGCGTCGAATGGCGCTCACGATGGCGTCGTAGACCCGAGTGTAGGTTTCCGGCGCCATCGAATGTTCAAAGTCGACTTCGTTGAGCACTTCCCAGATGGGGATCTTGTAATGGTGGTTGGAATCGTGGCGCTTCCCGTACTCGTCCCTGAATCCTCCCTGCGTGTACCAACTCACCAGCCGCGCATAGTAGTCCCCCACTTCCTTCAGACTCGGGTCACGAAACTCCGTCCCCTTCTCGTAGTCCCACGTCACCTGGTCCGGATCCGCCGAATACGCCACCGGCTTCTCCGTCTTGAACATCCACTGCGGTATGGTGCTGAAGTTGATGACCACCGAATGCCCCGTCTGAGCGTTCATGAAGTCTTCCATCATGGGATCGATCAAAGAAAAGTCCCAGGATGTCTTGCGGTCGGCAGGCGGCTCGAGTTCGGCAACCCCCAACTTCGGATAAGGCAGCCAGGGTACGTAGCGCACATCCTCCGCGCCCAGATCGTGCAGGGCCTGAAAGACCCGGTCGTGAATCTGGGTGCCGCGGCGCAAGGGAGGGTTGACCACGACTTGAAGCGTGGGCGTGGTTTTCGAGACGGTGACGACCTTGTCCCAGTTAACGGTGACCTTCGCCTTCTCGACTGGTCCCGGCTTTTGTGGTGCGGTTTCTTTTTGCGCACAGCTCGAAAGGAAAACAACCAGCGAAAGAGAAAACAATCCGAGCACTCGAACAACTCGATTAAGCTCCACGGCACTCCCTCCTAAAAGGTTTTCCGGTCTCCAGTCCGATTCCGGACGAAACGCGAGGCGAATTCTATAACGCTCAACGCCCAAAAGCCACCATTTGTCTTCGGACCGGCACTTCACTTCAACACATACGCGAACGTTTTGCAGTCGAAGGCGAGAGTCAGTGCTCCCCCCTCGCGGCGGATGTGAACGCGGCGCAACTCCGTGCCGCTTTCGTCTATGGCTGTGCCTTCCGTTGGAACGGGTCCGGTCCAGGGGACGCGAGCGATGAACGCGGCACTCTCCGGCGCGGCGGTCACGCGCCAGCCTTCGCCTTGGTGCGTCAGGCCGTACGCGGCGCCTTGGCGGTCGTTGAAATAATAAGAATCGGGCGAGTGCGACCACTCCACCGTGCCGGCGGATTGCCGTTCTATGGCGGCCTCAACCTTCCCTCCCGACATCGGGGCGCGGGCGTAAAAGCCGTACTGCGGAAGGGTGCGCTCGCCGACTTTCCAGTCGCTTGCGCCCCGATTAACCCACACCTCGGCTCCGTTATCCCAGGTCACGTGCTGGCGGTGGATGTCACCGCCGGCAAACTCTACTCCAGCGATGCGCCGCAACGCGAGTGCCCGCATCATATCGTGCAGTAGCCAGTACTTGCGCACCACGTCGCGCGAGAACGCCGCCGCCACCATGGCGGGATGGCCGGTCAACATCTCCGTTGCCATGTAGTCGTCGCTGTAGATGCCGTGAGTTGCCAAATCGAGGCCCGCAGCGTAGCGATCCTCGTAACCGGCCCCATGCAGCACGAAGCGGTCGTGGTAGGCGGCATCGATCCAGGGGATGCGTTCCGCGTCTCCGCAACGGATCTTCCACACGAATCCACTGCTCTGGGGATCGACGCGCAAAATATTGGCTTGCGCGCCATCCAGCCAGCCAATCAAACGGTCATGGCCGGCTTCAGAGATTTGGGGCGCATCATCACCTAAATAGTTGCGGATCCAGGAGAAGGTCTCGCCCCACACCTTACGGGTGACGCTGCAGTCCACGAATTGCCCGTCCTCCGTCCAGAAATCATAAGGCGCCGCGGACGACCACACATCAATGAAATACGCCGTGGGCGAGAAGCCCGCCTTGATCAAGTTCAGATTTCGCTCCACCAGCAGGCGGATGCGATCAGGACGCGTGCGATAGGATTGCGCATCGCGTTCGGCGGGGTACCAGGCGCGCTGCGGCTGGCCATTATCCTGGAAAGCTACCTTTTCATAGCTGAAGCCCTCGGCGTCCGGGTAGAAGTCGATGTAGTTGTCGTGCGGAGCGAACAGCACGCCGTGTTCGCGGCAGGTCTCGACCAGCTTCTGGAATTCCTCGAGCGTGCCCAACTGCGGGTTGGGAGGATAGATATCAGGCAGCCGGAAGTCGTAGCCCCAGCGTTGCCAGTCGTGCCAAACCACCACCGCGTCAGTGAGCCCGTAGAGGAACGCCCTTTCGAGTGCCTGCGCACTCGAGGCATAGCGGCCTTCCCAAAGGTCGAACACAAATCGCCCGGCCAGCTTGGGGACGCCGGCCGCAGCGTGCAGTTCATTCGCCCGCCACAGCTTCACAGCCTCCCAGACATTTGCCGCAGGAAGGAAAGTGATGGTTTGCGCGTGCGGTGTGACGAGCGTGTACGTGTGGTCCTGCGGGTCGACCTCGAGCCGGTCGGGGACCGCGTCCACACCCTGAAGCAACGAGACCCCGTTAGCAAAGTCGAAGCCGACGAATGAAGTGGCCAGGTTGTGGCCGTCGAACCCAAGATGAAACGCCTGGGGATCCTGGATGACGTTGCCAGGGCCGCCATAAATCCTCAGGGCGCGCTCGGTCCATGGCCCCGCGGCGACGCCCTCCAGGTGTACGCTTAGCCAGGGGCGCGATGGCGGGACGTTTTCCAACCAGAAGCGGACCTGAAGCCCGCGCGCGTCCACCCACATTTCGGTGAGCGCGTCGAATGTACCGGCCCAACTTTGGAAGTGCTGGCGGACGCGATAGCGCCCCGCAGCGGGTTCTTCGTGGGCATAGAGCAATTCGCTGGCCGAGTTCACGTCTGCGAGGTCGTCGCCCAGCACCCGAACGCGGAAGCCGTGAAACAGCAACCTGAGATCACCTTTTGACAACTCAATCGCGGAGTCGAGCGCGCCGCGCGAGCCCGGATAAACGCGCACCCTATATCCCTGAACGGTTCCAAGCAAGCGCGAGGACGCATTAGGCGCTGGCGGGAACTCAGGGGAAGCCTGCGCCCTGCCGGCCACGATCGTGGGAGCGACCCAATAGGCTTGGCCTGCATCGCCGGCGCTTTCAAGCTGTAACCGCACGTCGCGCCCGGCGTAAGAGGCCAGATCCACCTCCATTTCTTCGGAGGCCGCCAAGGTCACGCGCTTTTCGAGAAGGACTGCGCCAACCTCGCCCGCCGGGGCGTCGAAGGGGAGGGCGCGCACACGAAACAGCGCGCCGTTGGGAGCCGCGGCGGCGAAACGCAGAACCAGAGGCTGATATTGCGGCATAGACAGCGGGTATTCAACCATGCAGGCGTCCACGCGTTCACGCAGCGAAGGCGGACGCGGCCCCAGGGTCATGACAATGGCCCCACGGGGCTCGGAAAACTGAATGCTCGGGCGGAACTGGAAAACCTCCTGCCCGCTGGCCCCTGCTTGTGGTGCTTCCGCGCTGACGGTGCAGCGTTCGCGCCTCACTGGTTCCCGCCAAATACCCAAGGAGTGGTTGACGGAGACAGGGACAGGCTTCCACTCCACCGGCAGCGGCGCTCGCGGGATGTTAGCTTGCGTCGTGCTGACCATCAGGATCGGATGCGCCACCATGTGCCGGCCGTGGTAATCGAATTCGGCCAGAGCGTGAATTGGGTAGAACGCATCGTAGGTCCCGGCGCTGAAGCTGACCCGAAATGCCACCGTCGCGCTGCCCCGAGGCGGAAGGGTGAAGGAGACGGGGCCACCAGGTTCAACTCGCCATCGGTCGATGACCCGCACGCGCAGAGTGCCCTGTAACGCCTGATCCGCGGTGCTGCTAAGTTCGACTTCTAAGGTGAAAGGCGCGTCCGGCTGATCGAACTGCACCCGGCCCCCGGCGCCGTAAGAACCCAGAGTGGGTTGCTCGATTCGGACAGTCAGGGGCCCAGCCGTATCCACCGGCGGCTCGAAGGCCACGGACGCGGAAGCAAATAGAGCCAACAAAATGTAAAAACGAGCGCGCATCGAGGTCCCCCCGCGAAGTATTGAGATTTCCTTTTTGGACTCCAGGGTCATACAATATACGCCGTTTTCAAGGTCGTGGCGCGCGCGTCCGTACGGCTGTAGGGGCACCCCTCGTGGGTGCCCTCCGTTCGGGCCACTTCGCACAAAGGGCACCCACAAGGGGCGCCCCTACCAGGAGGATCTCATGAACCGAAGAAAGTGCTTTCAACTCGCTGCAGCAGGGGCCGCCGTTGCGGTGATGCCGGCTCGACGCCTGGCGGCGGAAGCCCAGGCGGCGCGCGCGGTACGCGGGTTGCCCTCGCCCATAATCAAGGACATCCAAGTGATCACGACTCAACCGGCAGGCGTGCGCCTGGTGGTGGTTAAGGTTCTCACCGATCAGGATGGCCTTTACGGCTACGGGTGCGCCACCTTTACGCAACGCGCCGATCTGGTGGGCCCCGCGGTGGAAAAGTATCTCAAGCCGTTTCTGGTCGAGAAGCCGGCTGACCGCATCGAAGACACCTGGCAGGCTTGCTACAACAGCTCGTACTGGCGAAACGGGCCGGTGCTCAACAATGCTATCAGCGGGGTCGATCAGGCGTTGTGGGACATCAAGGGCCGGCAGGCCAACATGCCCGTGTACCAGTTGCTCGGTGGCAAGGCTCGTGAAGCAGCCCTCACCTACGCCACGGTGGGCGGCATGGAAGCATCGGAGGCCATCGATCGCGCGCGTCACACGATGGAAAAAGGATTTCGATGTATCAAAATCATGACGGGCGTCCCTGGTATGGATTCCTACGGCCCCAGCGGTGGCGCGCCTCTCAGAGGCTTGCATGCCGGCCCCGTCTTTGATTCGGTTCCTTATATGCGTCATGCGCGGCAAATGCTCGAAGAGTGCCGGAAACAACTAGGCGATGAAATCGAACTGATACACGACGTCCATGAACGGGTGAGCCCGCACCAAGCCGTGCAATTCGCCAAGGAGCTTGAGCCGATCCGGCTGTTTTACCTGGAGGATGTGCTCTCACCGGAGGACATTGCCTACTTCCGCCAGATTCGCCAGCAGTGCTCGACCTCATTGGCCATGGGCGAGCTGTTTAATAGCCCGCACGAGTGGCAGCCGCTGATTGTCGAGTGCTTGATTGATTACATTCGCGTCCACCTGTCGCAAGCGGGCGGCCTGACGCCGTCCCGCAAGATCGCGATTCTGGCGGAGAATTTTGGCGTAAAAACTGCTTGGCACGGACCCGGAGACGTCTCGCCCGTCGGGCACACCGCTCAACTTCACCTGGACCTTGCCAGCTACAATTTTGGCATTCAGGAGGGCGGGATCATTCAAGGCGTGGAGGCCGAGATCTTCACCGGCTGCGCAACTTACAAAGACGGATTTCTTTGGGCCAGCGACTTGCCGGGATGGGGGATCGAGGTCAACGAGGAGTTGGCGGCCAAGTATCCTTTCCGTGACGGCCCCGAGCACCTCAACGGCGGATGGGGAGTTATCCGGCAGTTCGATGGCACGGTCATTAAACAATAAGGGCGCCCTTGCGCGCGCCCTGCGTCTGGGTCCGTCCGCACGACAGGCACCCACAAGGGGTGCGCCTACATTGTTACCACTGCAACCTCATAACCGCTCAGCGTTAGCGGCGTCGCGTTCACTTGCGCCGATGTGGGAGGCTGGAAGCTGGTGGTTTGGTCGACGTACGTCACGTTCGAACCTTGCGAGGCGGGAGTCGAAATTTCAAAAGGCCGGTTGCGCTTGTTGATCAGCAGCAGCTTTCGCTTGCCGTCCCGTGTCTGAAAGGCCTGCGCGTACACATAGGAACTGTCCACGCTCGTATCCACCAGTTTATCGCCCGGACCGAAGTTGTCGTGCAGCAGCTTGAGCACCCAGAAGCGGGCGTTGGGCTGGCCGCTGGTCCAATCCACCATCGAAACGCTGGGGAACTGCGTGGGGTAGCCGACAAGCTGCGATTCGCCGGCAACTTCGACGCCGCGTTTGGCAAGCTCAGAGTAAAGGTAGGCATACAGTCCGGCACAGAGGTTCCAGTAAGAGTTTGGAATCGCCTTCACCACGTGTCCCGGCTTGCCCTGATCGATGTCGTCTGCGGAAATCGAGCCCAGCTCGTCCGCGTCCGTCTGAGTTTCGGGCGAGAGCCGCGCACGAATGTCTTGGATATATCCGACCACTTCCAGGAAATGGTCGGCCTGCTCCCAATAGGTGAATTGCATGACCTCCGGCGTCTGGTCGGCAGTCGGCACGGCATAAAAATGGTAAGAGATCATGTAAATGGGGATTCCGGGCTTGTGATTCTTGTGGTTGAGGAAGTACTCGAAGTATTCCTTGCCCGTGCCGCCCAGTCCCAACCCCACGAACTTGATATTGGGATCGACGCGATGCACGGCGGCCACGATGGCATCATAAACGTGCGTGTAAGTCTCAGGTGTCATGCTGTGTTCGCCGTCGACCTCGTTGAGAACTTCCCAGTAGTCGATCTTGTAGTGGTGGTTGGAGTCGTGGCGCTTCCCGTACTCGTCCCTGAATCCTCCCTGCGCGTACCAACTCACCAGCCGCGCGTAGTAGTCCCCAACTTCCTTCAGGCTCGGATCCCGAAACTCCGTTCCCTTCTCGTAGTCCCACGTCACCTGGTCCGGATCCGCCGGATACGCCACCGGCTTTTCCGTCTTGAACATCCACTGCGGTATGGTGCTGAAGTTGATGACCACCGAATGCCCCGTCTGAGCGTTCATGAAGTCTTCCATTATGGGATCGATCAAAGAAAAGTCCCAGGATGTCTTGCCGTCGGCAGGCGGCTCGAGTTCGGCAACCCCCAACTTCGGATAAGGCAGCCAGGGTACGTAGCGAACGTAGTCGGCGCCTAACTCGTGCAGGGCCTGAAAGACCCGGTCGTGAATCTGGGTGCCGCGGCGCAAGGGAGGGTTGACCACGACTTGAAGCGTGGGCGTGGTTTTCGAGACGGTCACGACCTTGTCCCAGTTGACCGTCACCTTGGCCTTTTCGACTGCGCCCGGCTGTTGGGGCGCTGTTTCTTTTCGCGCACAACCAGTAAGTAAAACCGCAAGCGAGATAACGAGGCCAGCAAGCAATGGAATGAGCCTATCAGTTCTCATCGCGCAGCTCCAAAATGAGATTGTAGGGGCACCCCGCGTGGGGGCCCGATCACACCGGATGGGGGATGATTTCCGCCGGGCGGCCAGGAATGCCGCCCCTACCAAACAAAAACCACAGAGCACACAGCGCGGCACAGCCGCAACCAGATGCAGATTCTTCGCGCGCCGCGAAGAAACTGGCATCTGTGGTGAGTGTCATGCCAAAGTGGGGGCGGTTCGCGAACCGCCCCTACGTCTTACCACGTGAACCAGTGTCCCTCATGACAAGACCGGCTAGAAGTTGAGCATCAGCCCAAATTGCAGCAACCGGTTGTCAAGGGCCGAACTGATGACGCCCGCGCCGGCCACTCCGATGCCCGCGGCGGGTTGATTGAAATTCGGACTGTCAAAGGTATCGTACGTCTCCGCCTTGAACGTCAGGCTTCCGCCCTCGCCGAGTTTCGTTATCGGGAACTTCTTGCTCAAAGCGAAATCCATGTCCGTAAACGGCGGCCCGTACAGAATATCTCTGCCGGAGTTTCCGAAGGTGTACGGGTTAGGCTCGACGAACGCCGACGTATCAAACCAACCGTTGATGGTCGGATTCGCCAGCTTGCCGTTGCCAATGCGGTTCGGCCGCCAAGTTCCTGACAAGGCGCCGCTGAGATTGTCTGTACCCATATACGGGGTGAAGGGGGTTCCATTGCGTGCCGTGAAAACGGAAGTGAGTTCCCAGCCGCCCAGAACGGCGTCACTCCAGCCCCCCTGATTGAGGAAATGGCGTCCGCGTCCCACCGGAAACCGGTAGATGAAATTCCCGTTGAGCACGTTCCGCTGATCCACCGGCGAGTTTCCGTAATCTGCTTGTGGAGTATAAGCATCCTGCCACACCGACGGGGCGCCGGTTCCGCCGTTTGCGGTCATGGAATCCAGCGAATGTGAATAAGCGTAATTGACGGCGAACAATAGCCCGTGGCCCATATCTTTCTTGACCGTAATCTGCAGGGAGTTATACTCGCCATAATCCACCGGGTCGAAATCCGTAATGGACGCAAACTGGGGGAAAGGTCGGTTTGCTTGTGCATTGCCTGGCCCCAGCAGATTCACCGGCACCTGGTTCATGTCTCTCCAACTGCCGGTAGCCGGCATGTGCAGCGACCTGTTTCCGACGTAGGCTACGTCTATCAACACGCCGCCCTTCGTCTGATGCTGGATATCAAGCCGGTATTGCTGGTTGTAACCCATCGGGATGTTCGGGGAGATATAGCCCACCGACTGCCCGTTCAGGAACGAATTGGTGCGCGTAGCGTTGGTGGGGTAGAGCGGCGGAGGCGGACCCTGCTGCATGGTGAAGATGGGATGGATCAGGTCGGTAGAAGTTTCGAAGCCCGTGATACCCCAGCCTTGCGCCACATTGTTGCCATAGTTGTACTGAGCCCACAGGATGCTGAAGACGCCGTACCCGCCGCGGATCGACCAGTTGGGCTTGGGCGTCCAGGCAAAACCCGCCCTGGGCGCGAAGAAGTGATAGTGGGTGTTCTCCAGATGTGTCCAGCCCTCGCCGGCATATGTCATGGCGCCGGGTGTCCCTGTTGCCGAATTGATCAAGGTGGGATCGAAGTTGGAGATACGATTGAACGTTTCCCCGTACCCTGCCTGAATCACCCATCGCACTCCCGCCGAAAGCGTGAGGTTGGGACGGACCTTGTACTCGTCCTGGACGAAGGGCTGCGCGGTCCACATCCTCTCGCCGGTGGTGGGCGTGGCGCTGACGCTCCAAGTGTCCGGCAAGCCAAGGAGGAAATCTGCGAACCCCTCGCCACTACTGGTGCTGATCGAGGGATTCCGGCTGAAAATGCCGTTGAAGTCGAAGGCTCCTTCCTGCTCACTATTCGAGTTAAACCAATCCTTGGTAAGCTCGCCTCCCCACTTGATAACGTGCTTGCCCTTGACCCAGGTGAAATCGGCCCCGGGGCCATATCCCACCTCGGTATCGAGCCCGGTGCCGCCTGTCCCGATGGACGTGCCCAGCGTCCCCTCAATCGTCGTCGACGGGAACATATCCGCAACCGGGTTCGCCAGCCCCAGCTTTTGCGGCCAGCCCTTGCCGGTGGCCACACTTTGATACGTGCCGTGCTCGCGGGCGATGGAAACGCGGAATTCACCCACTAAGCGAGGGCTGATGGTCCAAACGTCGGTAATCTCCGACTGGTACTCTTTGATATCCCACCCGTCGTTATCAATCAGAGGGTCCGCGGCGGGATATCCGAGATGCGCGGGCACGATCTCGAGATTGCCCGTCAGGCGCTGGGACGAAGAAATGTTGTAGTCGATCTTGGTGTTGATCCATTTGCCCGGCTCCGTGACGCGGTCCACCCAGTAGAAATTGTTGTACAGCCCCGGCAGGTTAGGCTGCGGGAAGTTCGCTGCGATGGCCGCCGACACTGTGTCAAACCTGGCCTGGGGAATGGTGTTGTTCGGGAAGGGCTGATTCACGTAGTTGCCATTCTGAAACGTCAGGGTGGCAGGATCGTAGATGGTCTGAAGATTCGGATCGGTGAATTTGCCCGCGAGCATATCAGACGTAGGGAATGTGGCGAAGGAGGGGACATCATTAATGTTTGTGTTCTGCTGGTAGTTGAAGTGGAAGAACAGCTTGTCGCGCATGATCGGTCCGCCGATCGACGCGCCGAACTTGTTCCAGCGCAGAGGGGTTTGGGGGCCGATCGTAAACCAGTTGCGGGCATCGAAGATGTTGTTCTCGACATACTCGAAGGCGTCGCCGTGAAAATGGTTGGTGCCGCTCTTGGTCACTACGTTAAAGACCGAAGTCCCGTTTCCATACTCGGCCCCGAAGTTGGCGGTGAGCATCTTGATTTCCTGAATGTCATCCAAGGGTGGTTGCATCCAGTCCGGATTCACATCCTCGACCAGAAAGGCGCGTCCGCCGTCGACCTGCCAGTTCGAGTTCAAACCTCCCATGCCGTTGACGCCCACGTTCGATCCGTTAGCGCCCCCATAATTGCTCGCGGATCCGCCCTGGTTCACGCCGGGTATTACCGCCAGGAGGTTGTACCAGCTCGCGCCGACATTGGGGAGTTCGGTCACCGGCACCGCCGTCAGCGTGGTACTCTGCTCCGCATTTTCGGTTTGAACCAATGCGACCGCTTCCGTGACAGTGACGGACTGGGTGGTGGCTCCAACCTCGAGCTGGGCGTTCAGTGTGATCGTCTCGAGCCGCATATCGACGTTCTCTCGAATGAATTCTTTAAATCCCTCTTTGGAGAAGGTGACGGAATACGGTCCCACCGGCACCGAGGGCGCGTCGTATAAGCCCGTCGCATCGGTTGTCGTCCGCTGAACTACGCCCGTTGCAATGTCCCTGATGGAGACGACGACGCCAGGAATCACTCCTCCTGAGGAATCGGTCACGGTCCCACGGATCTCGCCGCTTTGCCGGCTCTGGCCGGCCGCCAGGCCAACTGAAAGCACAATCGCCAGTAGTGTTATCCCTGCAATCCGCAAGCCTCCAACGGAAGGCGCTGGAATGTTCATCGTTTTTCACCTCTCATCTGTACCGACCGGGGACCCGACGCTAAGAAGTCTCGATGTACGAGACAGAGTCAATGTCGCGCTGTAGCGCTTCTGACTGAACCCTACACGCGAACGGAAAAGACTTCAGCCGACAGGTTGAGCCTGTCGTCCCTATGTTAGACCTTACGCTGTGCCTGTCAAGGGTACCAAAGCAAAATGCTCAAGCTCCTTGAATTGGGGAGGGTCCTGGACAGCCCGAGGGAACAGCCCGGGACAGCAATCGGAGTTTTGAAGAACGGCGGGGCCAGAATGACCCGGGGGCTGAAGGCGGGCATTGTCGAACATCACGTCATTCCCACGCAAGCGGGACTGCGCCGGTCTATCCGCTTCGGCCATGCGCCTGGACTATTTCTTCCACGACGCCTTTCGCCATGCAGCCAAAAGTTCTCAATCGGGCTCCCTGCCCATACATCGAGCTGAGGAGCTTCCGGCCTTCGGCATCGACGAAGGTGACTTCGCAGAGGTCCACGATTACCGGCTTCTCTCGTGAGTCATCTTTCACCGCGCGCCAGCTTCGTTCCAGTTCAGCCACCCAGGGGCCGGCCAGTCTTCCTTCCAGGTTCAGCGTGGCCGCATTCGTCGAATTATGGATGGTGATTTTCAGCATTCTTCATCTCACGTAGCGCTACCTGTCATTCTGAGAGAGCGTGATTTTCTTGAATGTTGCCGAAAAGTGCCATTGATAACAAATGAGTTAAGTGCTCGAAAATGGCCAAAAATCCAAAAAAATCACAGACTCTGAGCGAAGCGAAGAATCTCCGCAGTCCGCAGCCTTACCAACTACAGAGATTCTTCGCTTCGCTCAGAATGACACATGACCTAGAGGTCACGCCTGGCGCCCAATCTAGCGCCTCCCCGCGTCGTCCGAGCGCATTGCCGGGACTTGCGATGGCCCCTTGGACACAAACGACGGCAGACTCGAAGCATTCCAGCCCCCGCCCAGCGCCTTAATCAGGAGCACGCTGGAATTCATGCGGCGCGTCAGGATATTAACCGCCGTGACCTCATCAGTTAAGGCGATACTTTGCGCGGTTATAACCTCGAAATACGTCACCAGCCCTCCCTTGTAGCGGTTTAAGGAAAGCGCCGTGGACCGCTCGGCAGACTCGACGGCTTGCTGCTGTTTGGCGCTTTCTTCCTCCAGGATGCGCAACGCCGCCAGGTTATCCTCAACCTCCTGAAAGGCAGCCAGGACGCTTTGTCGATACGCTGCCACGTTCGCCTCGTAGGCAGCCCGGGCTTGATCGGTGGTCGCGTGGCGAAGCCCGGCATCGTAGAGTGTTTCGAGCAAGGTCGGCCCCAAGGCAAAAAAGCGGCTGGGCCACGCCACCCAGTTGCCGATTGTCGACCCTTCCGTTCCGCCCGCCGCGCTTAGCGTCAGGGTGGGGTAATAGGCCGCCTTGGCGAAGCCGATCTGGGCGTTGGCGGCGGCTGTGCGGCGTTCCGCGGCGGCGATGTCAGGCCTCCGCTCGAGCAACTCGGAGGGTACGCCCACCGGAATCTTGGGCGGCGAAAGATCGAGCGGCGATGCCGGAATTGAGAATGTTGAGGCGGGCTGGCCCACCAACACTGCCAGTGCGTGCTCGAATTGTGCGCGCGTTACCCCCACGTCGATGTCCTGGGCCTGGGTGGTTTCAAGCTGGGTTTCTGCCTGCGCCACCTCCGCTCGCGCCGCCAGTCCCCCGATGTACCGGTTCTGTGTCAGGTCCAAGGCTTTCTGATAGGCGATAACCGTCGAGTCCAACAACCGCTTTTGCGCATCCAAACCCCGCAGGGAGAAGTAATCAGAAGCCAACTCCGCGTGAATGCTCAACCGCGCGGTTTCAAGGTCGGCCGCGCTGGCTTGGGCGTTCTCCCTCGCCGCTTCCACCGCGCGATGGATGCGGCCCCAGGCGTCCAGTTCGTAGGAAAGGTTGAAAGGCAGCACCAGATCGCCCACCGTTTGCCCGGCGTTCGCGGCGGGCTGCGGAGCATTCTTGGAAGTCTGCTCCACAATCGCGGAAGGGCCGGCGCTGACCGTCGGAAACAGCCCGGCGCGACTAATGCTGATCAAATCACGCGCCTGGCGATACTGCGCTTCCGCAACTTTCAGATTCTGGTTCGAAACCTCGATGCGCTCTTCAAGTGCGTTTAGCTGCGGATCGTCAAAAATCTCCCACCACTTGCCGCGCAGAACTTGATCTTGGGGCTGGGAAGGTTTCCACTCACCCTGCGCTCCACCGGCGCTGGGGGCAAGCTCCTTATAAGCAGCAGGAGTTTCCACGGGAGGCCGGGAGTATTTCGGCCCAACCGAGCACGCGGCGGAGAAAAGCAGAGCCAGGAAAACAGGAACGAGAAGGGTGGCACTGTCATTCTGAGCGAAGCGAAGAATCTCCGTAGTCCTTCGTAGGATATCGGACGAAAGGCAACTGCAGAGATCCTTCGCCTCGCTCAGGATGACAGGACCACTCGGTTCGCGCCCTTTGCCTAGCATTCCCACCACTCTCTCTCAATCCGTTCCCAAATCACCAATCACCAATCACAAATTCCCTTGTTACTCCGCTCCCCAGTGGTTTTCGCCCGGCCCGGCCACGCGCACCTCTTCACCATCGACCAGCGAATCGGGCGGATTAGTGATGACCGCTTCGTTCGCCGGGAGCCCCGACACGACTTCGACCTCGGTCCCAAAATCCCGTCCCAAGGTGATCGGGAGCATTACCGCCCGCCCTTCCCGGACCACGGCGACGTGCAAGCCCTCTGAACGGAAGATCAGACTCGTAACCGGCACGATGAGGGTCGAGGTCGCCGCGGGTAAAGTCAAATGGACCTCCGCATAGGCCCCGGGCAGAATCTCGCCGGTAGGGTTGGCAACGTCCACTTCCGTCAAAAGCGTCCGCGAGGACTGCTCGATGGCCTCGGCGTTCCGTACAATCTTGCCGGGGAAGCGCCTGCCGGGATACTGCGGCATGGTGAGATAAGCCTGCACACCGGGTCTTGCCGAAGGCGAATCAACCTGTGGCACATTGACGTAAACGCGCAGGGGATTGACGGCCGCAACGCGAAACAACTCTCGGGTTGAGCCGCCGTTGCCGCCGCTTCCCCCTCCGGGGGCAATCAACTGGCCGATATCGGTCTCGCGCGCCGTGAGGACACCGTCGAAGGGCGCATACACTTTCTCGAAGGATTGCAATTGCTCGAGCCGTTTGACGTTGTCCGCGGCGGAATCCACCATGGCCTTCTTGGCGTGCTCGTCTCCCACCGTGTTGTCCACGTCCTGCTTCGAGACGGAATCGCTTTTCAGCAAGAACTCGTAGCGCGCCGCCGTCGTCTGCGACAGTTCGTAGTTCGCTTTGGCCGTCGCAAGCTCCGCGCGCGCCTGCTGGAGTTGCTGGTCGAGCTCAGGCGTGTCGATTTCCGCCAGGAGTTGCCCGTTCTTCACCCGCCCGCCAATGTCCACATACCACTTCTTCAAATAACCCGTCGTCCGGGCATAGATTGGAGCTTCAATAAACGCCTGCACATTGCCCGGCAAGATGATCTCTTGTTGCGGGGCGCCGCGCTTGGGCCGTGCCACAGAAACCGAGGGCACGGCGAGCTCGCGCGTTTCGGCCTTCACTTCCGCCGCGGCTCGGACTCGAATGTAAATCCCCCGATAGGCAACAATGCCCGCAACAATGACGACAAGAACCAGCCAAACGACGGTTTTGGCGACGCCTGATTTGGGTCCTCGACCCGGCGGCGGCCCCTCGCCGCGGCTTTCGTCGCGCTCGATGCTCTCCTCAACTTCCATTCCGTCCTCCAAGAATCGGGAGATCGGGTGATCGGTTGAACAACCCGCCGCCGCGGGCCGGTAGCCTCAAAGCTCCTCCCGCGGTCACTCAATCACCCCATCAGACTGTGGCCATATCAACCAAATCGCAAATCACAAATCGCAAATCACAAATTACCTTGTTCTTCGGATCTCCCGTGCACAACGCTGAACACGGTGGGAACAAAGAACAGCGTCGCCACGGTGGCAAGCAACAGGCCGCCGATCACCGCCCGGCCCAGCGGGGCGTTCTGCTCAGCGCCCTCGCCCATACCCA
>Ga0326728_10005363_pt1 | contig 36151 bp, 28 predicted proteins | sample MB3enrmetagenome_FD_207602 | JGI IMG/M metagenome (GOLD analysis project Ga0326728, IMG submission 207602) | Lab enriched peat soil microbial communities from McLean, Ithaca, NY, United States - MB31MN | ecosystem: Environmental > Terrestrial > Soil > Wetlands > Peat | place: USA: New York...
GCCTCCCTGCCTGAGCTCTTGCACCGGGTGATGGAGCTGTACTTTCTGTGGAGGATGCGAAATGGAGCGGATCGGGTGACACGCAGCCTGAAAGCCCTCGCGGATGATCGATTCGAACTAGAGGATCTGACGCTTCCGACACTGCGCGCCATGGCAGCCAACGACCTGCTTGCCGCCCTTAACGCCGGAAGGACGTTCAACCTCAACGCCCCCGAGGCGGACATCGATCGATTCGAAAAGACCTGGAAGAATGCGTTTTTCTCGGACGTTAAGCAGACGAACGCTGTGGACATCAGGGCAGTCTGGGAGCGGGCCAGGCTTCAGCACCTGACGGTCCTCCTTGCCCATCTTTCGTCAGGGCCCGACGAGGGCTCCGGTGACGCCGCCGGGTTTGTGCGCGACGCCGTCCTTAATTGGATACGGAACAACCCGTTTCTTTTTGGACCCCACTATGCGTCGGCCATGGAATGCGGCTTGAGGATACCCGTTTTCTGCTATTGTTGTCAGCGGGTGCGGACGCTTTCCGGGGCTGAAAGGGCCTCCATTGGAGCGGCCGTGTTCGAGCACGGGTGGCTCATCTCGAAACGCCTGTCCCTGTTCTCGTCGCTCGGCAATCACACGATTGCGGAGAGCGTTGGGCTCATCTTTGCCGGAGGGGCATTCAGGCGCACGCCCGAGGGCAAAGAATGGATCGGGACCGGGATAAACCTTCTGGACCAGGAGCTCCATCATCAAATCCTCGATGACGGAGGGGCGGCGGAACAGTCCTTCAATTACCACCGGTTCGTGCTTGACCTCTACTGGCTCGCCATAGATTTTCTTGAGAAGAATGGCCTGCATGATTGCGGCTCATGGAAATCCCGATTGACTCAAGGCGAGGAATTCCTTGTTTCCTTCGATTGTGGCGGCCGACCGCCGGCCATCGGTGATAGTGACGATGGGTACGCCGTTGCTCCCGGTGTCGCTCCGAGCCGACCGTATGTGGCGAAAATCCTGGACCGCATCCGGACTTTTTCTGCATCGGGTTACACGATACTGCGCACCTCAACGGATGCCTCGTTGGTTTTTGATCACGGCCCTATAGGCATGGCGCCTCTCTATAACCACGGGCATGCGGACGCGCTCGCGATCCTCGTCTCAAAAAAAGGCGAGGAGATATTGATTGATCCGGGGACATATCGCTACAACGGCGAGCCTGAATGGAGGCGGTACTTCAAGAGCACCAGGGCGCACAACACGGTGACCATAGACGGGCTCGATCAGGCGGTTCAGGAGACGAGCTTCATATGGAGTAGGCCCTATAAAGTCACGCTGCTGAGGACGTCGGACGAAGCAGGATCGGTTATGATTGAAGCAGGCCATAACGGTTACACCCGGCTAAAGAATCCAGTTGCATTCCATAAACGGACGGTCCTTGTGCTGGACGGGAAGGACTTTCTGATAAGAGACACATTTTCAGGTAAAGGCGATCACCGGTTTGAGATCAATTTTCATGTACATCCGGACGTGTGTATTCGGAAAGAGGATAGCTGGTTGAGAATCCGGAAAGGCGAAGCTGAGATAAGTCTCATGCTACTGGGAGATGATGATTTTGAGATCGTTCGAGGTCAGGAATCTTCCCCGTTCGGCTGGTACTCTCCGGCATATGGGGTAAAAGTGAAAAGTTCGGTTCTCACGTGCACAAGGAAGGGTCGTCCGAACGAGGTCTCTTTTAGTACCGTTATCTGTAGCGGTGGCTATCGGCCGGACCTCGGCAGGCTGGAGGACATGGCGTGGCACATGTGAGCGAGCGGTTGCCTATCTTGAATGTATGGGTGGACCCGGTCACAATGGATCAAGCCACAGACTATGTGAAGGATGTCTTGAACACAGGGCAAAGGCCGCATTCTATATTCGCCATTAATCCGGAAAAGGCTTTTTCGGTTCCGAGGGACCCGGTTTTGTACGAGACCTTCAGGAGCGCGGACCTTCTCATTCCTGACGGCATAGGAGTTGTCCTTGCCGCAAGACTACTTCATGGTGCACATCTGTCGCGCGTGCCGGGGGTAGAGCTGATGGAGAATATCTGCAAACTGGCTGCAGCAGAAGGCCATTCCATTTTTATCTATGGTTCAAAGCCCGACGTGAACCTCAAGGCCGCCGAGATGTTGAAGCGCAAGTACCCGGACTTGCACATAGCCGGCCGTTCGGATGGTTATGTGCAAGAGCACGAAATGAACGGCCTTATCGCGAAAATAAATGACTCTCGGGCAGAGATTCTGTTTCTGGCCCTTGGTTCACCCAAACAGGAAAGGTGGTTTGCAACTTACCGTAATCAGCTAAAACATGTCAGGATTTGCCAGGGAATAGGCGGCACTCTTGATACCATAGCAGGCAACGTGAAAAGAGCCCCTGATATGTGGTGCCGATTCTCCGCTGAATGGCTTTACCGGCTGTTGGCTGAGCCGAGCAGGATAAGGAGACAAAAAGTATTACCATTATTTGCTGCAAAGGTTTTGTTGGCAAAGATTTTCGGCAGAGACGGACGGAGAAGATAGAGTGAAAGTCTTTCTTATCGCCGGAGCACGTCCTAATTTCATGAAGATTGCCCCCATTTACAGGGCATCGCAGGACTTTTCCGGAATTGAGTGCAAGATTGTCCATACGGGTCAGCATTATGACCATGAGATGTCGCAGACATTCTTCGACGATCTGGAGATCCCGACGCCCGCGTATCACCTGGAGGCGGGTTCGGGTAGCCATGCGGTGCAGACCGCCAAGATTATGGTCGCCTTCGAAGGAGTTTGCGAACGGGAAAAGCCGGATTTGGTCGTGGTTGTGGGCGACGTGAACTCGACTCTTGCATGCAGCGTGGTAGCGAAGAAGGCGTTGGTCAATGTTGCCCACGTGGAAGCGGGTTTGCGGAGCTTTGATCTATCCATGCCCGAGGAGATCAACCGTATGGTGACAGATGCAATATCGGATTACTTCTTTGTTACCGAAGAAAGCGCGGTCCAAAACCTCGTGCGGGAGGGGAAGCCAGTCGAAAGAATCCATTTCGTCGGCCACGTCATGATAGACAACCTTTTGTATCAGAACAGCAAGCTCGGCGACGGCGGGATCGATGTGAGAGCGTTGTCCGTATACTCTCTCAAACAGGGAAAAGGGTCATATGCCTTTCTCACGCTGCATAGGCCATCGAACGTTGATAACGCTCAGACGTTTCGGGGAATTGTGTCTGCCCTCAACGAGATCGCTGAAAGCACTCCTATAATCTTCCCTGTTCATCCGAGGACCAGGAAGATGGCCGAGCGGTTCGGAATAGAATTCTCGGAGAGGATAACGTTACTGCCGCCGCTTGGTTTTAAGGAATCGCTCTTCCTGTGGAAAGATGCCGAGGTGGTTCTGACAGACAGTGGCGGCCTCCAGGAGGAAACGACCGCTCTCGGTGTGCCGTGCGTGACGATCCGTGAGAATACCGAAAGGCCGATAACGGTCGAGATCGGGACGAACGTGCTTGCAGGAACGACCCGAGAAGGCATCCTGAAGGCGTACGAGGAAAGCCTCAAGAAAATGGCCCGTGCTGCCATACCGCCGAAATGGGACGGGAAGGCATCCGAGAGGATTTGGGAAGTGTTGGCAAGGCAATGTTGAATTTTGAGTGTTGAATGGAACGGCAGGGACAACGCCTGAGTCGGCTACCAGGCTGTAGCTGTACGGATTAACGGGCGGTGGAGGGAATAGTGACCAAGGTGTGTGGGGCAGTAAAACCGGCTTCCTGGGCCAAGTTCGGGCTGTACGGTTTCGCCTTGACCGTAGTCTACTACTCGGCCTTGAGACAGATGATCGGCGTTGACTGGGAGAAGGAGGATTTCAATTACTGCTACCTGATTCCGTTCGTTGTTCTTTACTTCATCTGGGAGAAGAGGGACGGGTTGGCTGCGCTGGCGTCCCAACGTTCATGGGGGGGGCTTCCGCTTCTCTGCCTTGGTTTGTTCCTCTTTTGGATAGGCGAACTCGCGGGAGAATTCTTCTCCCTCTACATTTCCTTCTGGCTCGTGATCGTGGGGCTCGTATGGCTGCATCTCGGATGGGAGAAGCTGAAGACCATATGGTTTCCCATGGCGATGATGCTCGCGATGTTCCCGCTGCCCGATATCGTCAATGTGCGTCTCACCTTTGGTCTCAAGCTTATTTCGTCGCAGATCGGCGTTGCCATGCTGCAGCTCTACGGCATGTCCGCATACCGTGAAGGTAACGTGATCGACCTGGGTTTTACCCAGTTGCAAGTGGTCGAGGCGTGCGCCGGCCTTCGGTACCTGATGCCCCTTTTGGTGCTGAGCTTGATCCTTGCCTATTGGTATAGGGTCCATATATGGAAGAGAATCTTTCTGGTCCTCTCCTCTATTCCCATCGCAATTTTCGTCAATAGTTTTCGCATCGCTGCAACCGGCGTCCTCTTCAGCGTATGGGGCGCCCCGGTGGCCGAAGGCTTCTTTCACGGTTTCGCCGGCTGGCTTATTTTCATGGGTACCATACCCGTACTCCTTGCCGAGATGTGGGTCTTGGGCAAACTGCCACCGAGGGGAGACGCGGATCGCGGATCGCGAATCGCGGAAGTCGATTCAAAATTCAACCGATCCGCAAGCGGGTGCCCCGAAAACCCAAAATCGTCTTTTTTCTCGCCTGTTTTCATCGTTGCTGTAGTTCTGCTGGGCTCGACGCTCATCCTTTCGAAAACCATAGAGTTTCGGGAAAAGATACCGATCAAGAGATCATTTAAGGAATTTCCGGTGCAGGTGGGCGAGTGGTCAGGCAGCAAAGGGCAGATGGAGCAGCAGTTTATCGATGCGCTCCATTTCACCGATTATGCGATGGCGGATTACCGGAATCCCCAGGGCAAATCGATCAACTTTTACACTGCCTACTACGAGAGCCAGCGTAAAGGTGAGGCGACCCACTCGCCCGAGACGTGCCTGCCGGGGGCTGGGTGGCTGTTCAGGGAGGCGGGGACAACGAACGTGCCGCTTGGGCCTGAAAGATCGATGCCTGTCAAGCGCGCCTTCATGGAAAAAAGCGGGCAGAGAGAGCTGACGTATTACTGGTTCGCCATGAGGGGCCGGACCCTCACTAATCTCTACCAGGTGAAGCTCTACACGTTCTGGGATGCCCTGACAAAGCACCGGACCGATGGGGCATTGGTGAGACTCATTACTCCTGTTTACGACAAGGAGAGTGTGCAGCAGGCAGAGGCAAGGCTGCAGGAGTTCACGAAAGAAATTGTGCCGGTCCTGAGAGAATATATTCCAGAATAGAATTGTAGTTTAAAATGCCCTATCTCACTACCTTACTACTCTCCACCTTTATCACAATCGTCCTGATCCCTGTTTTCAGCAGGGCGGCGATGAGGTTCAGCGTGGGGCTCGACATGCCCGATGCGCGGAAGGTGCATCAACGTCCTATCCCCAGGATCGGCGGCATCGCCATCACCATGGGGGTGTATGTGGCGACTATTTTCTTGGGCCCTCAGGATCAGTTTCTCAAGGCCTATGAGATTGCGGGCACGTTTATCGTCCTTTTCGGCCTCATCGACGACCTCAAGGGCATCGACTTCCGCCTCAAGTTCTTTTCCCAGATGGTGGCGGCGCTCGTGATCGTGATATATGGGGGCATCAAGATTAAGAGCCTGGGGGGACTGCTCCCCGACGGTATGCTTCTGCCGGATGCGGTCGCCATACCCTTGACCGTCGTCGCGATAGTGGGCGTCACGAATGCGGTGAATCTTGCCGATGGTCTGGACGGCCTTGCCGGCGGCATCTGCCTTTTGAGTTTCTGCTGCCTTGCCTACCTTGCCTATCTTGGGGAAAACTTTACGCTATGCCTTCTTGCCCTGGCCCTTGCCGGCTCCATATTCGGTTTCTTGAGGTACAACACGTACCCGGCCGAGCTGTTCATGGGTGACACGGGAAGCCAGTTTCTCGGTTTTTCCGCCATCAGCCTGTCGCTGGCCCTTACCCAGGGACAGAGCCCCTTGAGCCCCCTTCTGCCGCTCGTGATCCTGGGTTTTCCGGTGCTTGACACGCTTGCAGTGATGGCGCAGAGGATCGCGGAGGGGCGGCCTCTCTTTTCTCCCGACAAGAACCATTTCCACCACAAGCTGATACGCCTCGGTTTGTATCATACCGAGTCCGTCCTCGTCATCTATATCGTCCAGGCGCTGCTTGTTACCGCGGCCTTTTTTTTCAGGTTTAGCGCGGAATGGCTCATCCTGGCCGGTTATCTGTCGTTTTCGGCACTCCTCCTGGCCGGTTTCCATATTGCGGAAAGCAGGCAATGGAAGGTACGAAGGTATGATTTTTTCGACGGCCTTATCAAAGGCCGACTGGCAAGAATGCGCGAGCAGGGCATTCTCATCAAGGTCTGTTTTGGCATCGTTAAATTCGGTATCCCTCTGCTCCTGTGTGCCACCTGCCTGGTCCCTTCTGAAATCCCTCTTGCGTTTGTTCCTCTTTGTGCAGCCTTCCTGGGGATTCTCCTGATAATATCGAGGTTCAAGAAAGGATGGATCAAGGGATGGCTCACGGTGGTCCTCTATCTCTTCATACCGTTCATTGTATCCCTGAGCATGGAAAAGACAGGTGGTTTTAACACGCTCCTCGGCAGGCTCTATAACCTGTCCTACTTCGGTCTCCTCTTTTTTGTGGTGTTTACCCTCAAATTCACGAGGAGGCGACAGGGCTTCAAGACCACGCCGATGGATTTCCTTGTCCTCTTCGTTGCTCTTGTCGTGTCTCATGTGTTGTCCAGGTACCTTCACCTCGAAAACTTGACGGTAATAGCAGCCAAGACGGTGATGTTCTATTTCAGCTACGAAGTGCTGATGGGCGAGCTGCGGGGGAAAGTGACGCCGCTTGCTGTCGCGAGCATGGTTCCGCTCGGTGTGGTAATAGTCAGGGGGCTGATGGGGTGGTAGCGAGCAATGCGAGCGATCGTCCATCGGTCATATCCATAGGAGGTAAACTTTGAGAAGAAAACCAGGGGTAATCCTGACCCTCTGCCTGATAGCCCTCATAGCCACGGGCTGCGGGGGGCCGGACCAGAAGAAGATGAAGTTCTACAACAAGGGCAAGGCGCTCTATGAGAAGGGCGATTACGTGAAGGCAAAGCTCGAATTCAAGAACGCTGCGCAGATAGACCCTAAGTTCGCGGATGCTTTTTACATGCTTGGACTGACTGCGCTCAGGACAGGGAACCTGAACGAGGCGTATGGCAGCCTGTCGAAGGCCGTCGATCTCCAGCCGGATAATGTGAAGGCGCGTGTGGAGCTGGCAAGGGTGCTCCTCCAGGGCAGGGCTTTTGATAAGGCCCTGGAGGCTGCCGATATCGCGCTGAAGGCGGAGCCCGCAAATGAGCAGGCCCTCATAGTGAAAGCAGCGGTGTTCCTGGCGGAAAAGGAGGGCGAAAAGGCGCAGGGGCTCATGGAGGATCTGATTGGAAAAGGGTCGAAGAATGCTGACGCCTTTCTCATTTTGTCGGCGGCCTCTATCCAAAAGAACGATCTCCATGGCGCGGAGCAGGCGCTCATGCGCGGCATAAAGGCGAACCCGCAGTCGCTGATGCTCAATCTCTCCCTTGCCGATCTCTATGCAAGGAGCAAACGGACCGAGGACGCGGTGGCCGCCATGCAACATGTCATCACTCTGGAGCCCCTTAACCACGCCCACAAGCTTATCCTCGCCGGGCTTTACTGGGATGGAGGAAAGCAGGAGCTGGCGCGCGATCTGCTGAAAGAAGTGGTGTCCGGTTCAAAAGATGAGAGCGGCCGGCTCCAGGTGTCGAGCTTTTATCTGGCGAAGAACAGGGTGGCTGACGCCGAGCAAGAGCTGAAGACGGGGATCGGGCAAAACGGGAAGAGCATTAAGCTCCGCCTGGCGCTGGCCGAGCTCTACATGAACACGAACAGGTCGGATGCGGCCGTCAGCACGCTCAAAGAGTCTTTAGGGCTGGAAAAGGACCCGGCCAATCCCGATATTATCCTCGTAAAGAACGGCCTTGCCAGGATTTACCTTGCCCGGGGGGAGATCGATGAGGCGAGAAAATATGCCGACCAGGTCCTGAAGGAAAGTCCGAAGAACCTCGATGCCCATTTCACCAAGGGCAGCATTTATCTTGCGAGAGGGGAAGGGGCAAGCGCGGTGCCTGAGTTCAGGACGGTAGTCACTGAAAACCCGCAATTGGTGCCCGCCTATGTCCGTATGGCTGAAGCCCATGCCATGAACAGGGAATTCAATCTTGCATCCGATACGCTTTTGAACGCGCTAAAAATAGACCCTAAGTCACGCGATGCGGCATTGACCCTTGCCCGCGTCCAGGTCATGCAGAAGGAATACGGAAAAGCCGAGGCCCAGCTCCGGAAGATGCTGGAACAGAACCCGAACGACCTCGACATGAGGGCAGAACTGGGCGATCTGCTCCTGATGGCGAAGGAACCGGGTCGCGCGGAAGCCGAGTACCGGGAGATAAAAAAGAGGGCGCCGAAACACCCGGCAGGATATGCGAAGCTCGGCATGCTTTTCGCGAACCAGGGAAAGTTCGATAAGGCGAGGGCCGAATTCGAGCAGGCCCTGAAGCTCGCCCCCGATTCGCCCGTGCTCCTGTCGTCGCTCGTCCAGGTCTACCTGGCACAGAAGAAGTACGATGTGGCCGCCTCGCTGTGCGAAAGCAGGATAAAGCAGAATGGCAATGACGCGTCAGCGTACAACCTCCTGGGACAGGTGTATGGTGCCAAAAAAGATTTTAAGAAGGCAGAAGGCGCGTTGAACAAGGCGATAGAGCTGCAGCCGGCCTGGATGGCGCCGCTGGCTAACGTAGCCCAGTTGTATGTGATCCAGGGTCAGACCGGCGCGGCTATAAAGAGGCTTGACGACGCGCTGAAGAATAAGCCGGACAACATGACCATCCGCCTCTTACTGGGCCAGCTCTACCACAAGAGCAAAGAGTACGCCAAGGCGGTGAGCATGTATGAAAAGGTCCTGGAAAAGCAGCCGGCCAACTGGGCCGTGGCGAACGATCTGGCCTTTCTCCTTGCCGAGCAGGGCAATTCCGGGAAACAATTGGACAGGGCCCGCGATCTGGCGCAGAAGGCGCTCGCTGCCCGCCCGAACGAGCCGAGTATCGAGGATACGCTCGGGTGGGTTTACTATAAGCAGGGCGACACAAACCGTGCGTTGGAACTTATTGAAAAGGCGTATGCGCAAATGGCAAGCAGCCCCACCATCAACTACCACATGGGCATGGTCTTGTACAAGGCGGGGAGGCTGGCCGAGGCGAAGGACTACCTGACAAAGGCAGTTAAATCGGGAGAGACCTTCGATGGAAAAGAAGAGGCGCAAGGGACGCTGGGAAAATTATGAAGGCGGTTTAGCCGGTTAAAATAACAAAAAAGGCAGGAATCACGTCCTGCCTTTTTTGTTATTCGTCTTGCAGTTATTCAAGACCAGGCCAAGTACCTTCTCCGGGGGCAGAAGCTGAAGGGCACTTTTTACCTCAGAGAGGGGGGTGGCGCCGGCCAGGACGACCATGAGGATGTGGTCGACCTGGGGGGCGAGGGCCAGGGCGTCGGCGCAGGTCAGTATCGCCGGTGCGTCGAAGAAGATGTAGCGGTCCGGGTACCGGGTCTTCATGTCCTGTACGAGGGCCTTCATCCTTGGCGACCCGAGGACTTCGGAGCTCGTCTGTATCGTCCTGCCGCCCGATATAAGAGTCAGTTTTTCGATGCCGGGCCAGATGATCAGGTCCGAGACCGGTTCACCGTTAAGGAGGTGGTTGACCAATCCTTTTTCGCTCTTTATGCCAAGGAGCTCATGGATACGCTGCCGGCGGAAATCACAGTCTACAAGAAGGACTGTCTGTTTGAACTCACGGGCAAAGGTGAAGGCGAGGTTGATGGCGGTCGTGGTCTTGCCTTCGCCGGGAAGAGGACTTGTGACCATCACCGCCCTTCCGCCCTCCTGCTCTGTCTTTTGCAGGATCTGGGTGCGAAGGAGCTTGTACGCTTCGATATCGGGTGAGTTGGGCAGCACGGCCACACACCGGTTTTCAGCGGCGACTAACGAGTTGAGCGGTAGTGTCTGGGACTGTGTGTAAGTGGGGGAGACCCATCCCGCTTTTTCCTTGTCGTAGGAATCCCACGGTTGTTCGGTTGCCGTCTTCGGGAGAACTTCCTGTTGCGGGTTTTTTTTTCGCCAACGCATCTGCACCTGCCTTCCTTCACATAGCCTTTATATGAAAACTAGAGCATAAGCCGCCTTGAGAGCCGTGCCCAGAAAACCTCCAGGTCCATCACATAGAAATGGAAGAGAAGCACCATTGCAGCGACGGCGACGACCAGCGTAATCAGTATCTTTATGTGCCGTGCACGGCCGCGTCGCCTGTCGTTCTCGGTGATGATCCGGGGGATGGTGGCGAGCACCGGGTAGCCGGTGGCGGCCGTAAGCTGGCCGGCGCCTCGCACGGACTGGTCGTTGGCTTCCTTCAGGGAGACATTTCCCACGCCCGCTCCGATGCCGAGGAACAGGCCGATCAGCAGGACGGCCGCCACGTTCGGCTTGACAGGCTTTTCAGGCATCCTGGCCGGGTCTATAAGGGTAAATTTTTCACCCATTTGTTCCTTCTCGAGGCCCTGGGAAACCTTGGCTTCCATTACCCGCTTCATCAGGTCCTGGTACTTGGTCTCGGTGTTGGTACGCTCAGCCATGAGGGTCTTATACGTCTCCTCGACCCGTGGGCTTGCCTCGGTCCTCCGGACATAATCCTCACGCCTCTTTTGCAGCTCCGTGATTTGCCTTTTTGCCGATTCTATATCCGACTGGACCCCTGAGAGCTGGGAGGCGAGGGCGACGTACGCAGGGTTGTTGGGCTGGTCGGCCACCGAGGTAAGGGCTTTCTTTGGCGCTGCCTGGTTTTCGGGGGGCAGGAGGGCAATCCTCTTCTCCAGCGCTGCGACGTCCATCCTGGTTTTCTTCACGTCAGGATACTCATCGGAGTAACGGCTTTCGAGCTGGACGAGCTTTGCCCTCAGCTCTTTGAGGAGGTTCCTGTCTTGGTCGGTGCTTTCGGTAGGGATGCTCGCCAACTGTGTCTGGAAATACTGTTCTTTCTCTTTCAGGGTCTTGAGCTGGTCCTTGAGCTGGTCCAGATCCCTCTCTGCCCTATCGAGGCCCTGGTAATTTACCTGCAGCAACTCCGGAACGGCGTTGATATTTTTTGCCTTGAAGACCGCGATCTTCGCATCGAGGTCCGCGAGCATCCGCTGCAATCCTTGAGCCTCTTCTTCCAGAAACCGGGAGGCGCCCGCCGACTGCCGTTCCCTCGTTTTCAGGTTTTCCTCGAGATAGAGCGACGCGAGCACATTGGCTACCTGCTGCACTGTCTGCGGGTCTCTGCCGTCATAGGCAAGGGTGAAGGCGATCGTCACCGGCGCCGCCGGCGCCGATCTTGACCCTGCCTTGTCCATCACATCGGCGCTTATGGTCGCGAACTTGATGTCCTTCTTCATGATCTCCACGACCTCTTCGGTTGTCATCCTTTTTCGGAGATCGGTGTAGAGGTTGAACCGGTTTATGATGTCGAGGAGCCTGGTGGTGCTCATGATGCGCTGGTTGATCGACTGAAGGCGCTCGTCCGCGTATCCTGTTACCGTCGTGATGACAAACTCGCGAGGGATCTCTTGCTCCTCGATGAGGATCGTGGAGGTGGACCTGTAGGTGCGGGGCCAGGTAATGGCAGCGACAAGGGCGATGATAAGGATGATCACAACGGGAAGGAGAAGCGCCCATCTCCTGCGCCTGAGTATCCCGATGTAATCGTTTATGGTCCTAACATCGTCTTCCATGAACGGACCTCACATGCGCTATAGGAACAACAATATAGCGAAGAGATATTACCATAAATGAACGATAATAAGCACAAAAAATGGGGTGCTTCCATCTGATATATCACGACGTCGCTCATACCGTCTACGAAAAAAGAGTTGAGGCGTTAACCCGCCGCCGTTTGTTGCATTGTCCCGGCTATTCCATAATTGCATGCTGCATAAAGAAGCGAAGCATGACCTGGTTTCTGTCCCCCGTGGTAGCCGCGGTGTTGTTGACAAGCTTTATAAACGTGTAGGAGCCTTCGAGGTACATGTTTCTGTTGAATTCGTAGCGGAGGCTCGGGGTGGCATACCAGGTCTCATAATCAAGGGGGGTTGCGGCAAACTGCCCTCCCTTCGATTTGTTGGTGAAGTACCCACCGGAGAGCGAGCCGCTCAGCTCATAGGTGAGCTTGCGGTTGACCGTGAAGGTGATCGCCGTCCTCTCGACGGTGCCCAGAGAGCCGTAGGCCGGCATGATGTCGCGGTTCGCCGCGAGTTCGGCAGTCGTGGTCTCACCCTTGTAGGAGAGCTTCACCGTGCCGATGGGAGCCGTGCCGGTACTCGTCATATTCTCTTTCGATACGAAGATGAACGGGCCGAGGACACCGACGATTTTGAGGGCCTGGAAGTGGGACTCCGTGTAGCGGGCGCCGCCATCCAGGAGGAACGTCCATTTTTCATGGAGGGCATATTCGAAGCCTGTCGTTGCCTCGTAATTGTCCACCTCCAACCCGGTAAAGTTATATCGAGTGTATCCGACGTTGAGCCTTCCCTTCGCGTTGCTCACGAGGTCGGTGAGGTCACGCACAAAGGCGAGGCTGGCGGCATCGTAGGTCATGTCGTAGGCACTTAAACTCCTGTACCAGTAGTTGCCGTGGTCGTAGGAGAGGGAGGCGAGGGTCTTGTCGGTAAGGGCATAGTTCCCCGTGAAACCTTCCGAAGAAACCTCCCTGCGAAGGGCGTTGAGCACGATGCCGGAGGTGAATAATTCCCGGTCGGGCCGGGAATCGCGGTCAAATTCGCCCCTCACGGACAGCGAGAGCGTCGGGCTCACGGAATAGCTGAGGGATGCCTTGTAGAACTGGTCGGTAGAATCGAGCTTTGTGCTGTCGCGATAGATGAGCTGGTCGACACGTGCCGAAACGTCCAAGGTCATCCGCTCGGTGTTGCTCAGGAGCTGCAAGCCACCCGACGTCGTGCTGATGTAATCGTGGAGCTTTTGATTGGATGGGGCACTGCTCGGGACGATGAAAATGTTGTCGTTATATTCAAACTTTTCCGCAATCGAGGGCAGGAGGCGAAATTCATCGGCATGAAGGAGGGACGGCGGAAAGACCGCCGTCCACAGAAAGGGCACGAGGAAGACCCATTTGGTGCATCTCAACAAGGCGGTTCAACCCTTTTCAACTCTGTAGCTCATGGCACGACGATGATATCATACCTCTGGAGCTCTATGTTTTCTTCAAGGTGCTTGCCTTCCACCACGTCATCATAGTGAAACGGGAAAATTCGTGTTTTACCCCCTTCCTGGCGAAAAATCTTGATGCTGTTTCTCTTGGCGAAGGGGTTGAGGCCTCCGGTCATGGCGAGGGCCTGAAGCACGTTGGCGTTGGCATTGAGGACCAACCTCCCGCTTACGGTGCTCAACATGTTCAGCCGGCCGATCACGAAGACGAGCATGCTGTTGACCTGCTTGACCTCGACGCTGAGCACAGGCTCGGGCACGTACTGCGAGATCCTCTCTTCTATTTCCGCCTTGAGCTGGGCGACGGTCTTGCCTTCGGCTTTCAACAGGCCGACGAGCGGGAAGGAGATGGTGCCGTCGGGGAGCACTACCACATCTTTCGTAAGGGCTTCGTCCTTCCATACAGAGATAGCGAGGATATCTCCCGCACCGATAAGATACTTTGAATCGACATCGACAACGGCCGGCGCGGGTTGTGCTGCGGGCGATGTTTCTTTTGTCGCGGGAGTCGGCGCGTTCCGTCCTGCCGCCCATGCAAGATTTGCAATCACCATCACAAAGACCAGTGATGTAAACAGTTTTCTCACTGCATGTCCTCCACTAGAAAAGCAGACAAGATTCCGACAATGTTATCATTTGGGTTACGTTACCAGATGTGAGAACCGGAATGCAAGTAAAAAAACCGTAGTGGCAGGGCGCGACTCATAGGAAGGAAACCGCTATTTGCGGCGGAAACGCCCGGGCGGCTCGCAGAGGAAGTCAGGGTGATCGGAGGCGGCTACGAAACGGGTATTTTTGCCGGTTCGTCCTGCTGAAGGACCCGCCGCACCGAGTGTCTGAGGCCTTCAACCTTTGAGTGGACCAGGTCCCTGGCTTCAGCGGCCTGTATGAACCCCTTGAACTGGTTGAAACCCAGACCGTTGAAATACACCTTTCTCGAATTCGGTGAGGACGTCGAGGAGTACCTGAAACGCCCGTTGCTGCGGACCCTCTCTTTTGAGGACTTTGGGGACAGGATAGATGACCGATTCCGCGCCCTTGCCCGCTATCGTGACAAAGCCTGCCTTGACGGCGGCGCTGACAAAATCACTCCATTGGGAAAAGTTGAGCTTTTTCTCATTGAAATTAGGGTTGAGCATCTTCATCCTGATCTTCACCGGCCCGAGGCCTGGACTTATCTTCTTTTTCAGCATAAGATCGGCTGCCTCCGCGAGGACCAGGAACCAATCCTCGATGGTCATGGACGATACCGGCGCGGGCACCGGCGTGGGCGTACCGCTCTTTGCCTGTGCCGCTTTGTCTTCCGATGACGGAGGTGCTTTGTCGGCAGCCTCTTCGTCGTTCCCTCCCGGCATCAACTCCCTGTAATCGACATAGCTGTCGGCGAGAGCGAGGAGGTCTTCTGAGGCATTTTGCGTGTTGCAGACGATGTGGACCATCTTACCGGCCCGTCTGAGAGCGAGCACGAGGAAACGAAAATCACTGTCTCCGGTGACGAGGATGAACGTATCTATATGGTCGTGTATGCGGAGGATCTCCAGCGTGTCGGAGACAAGGACCATATCGGAGCTGTTTTTGCGTCCCTTTGGGATATGGACCAGGTAGAAGTACCGGCGAGTGAGCGATGGGGCGAGCTTCGAGAAAACGGTATTTGTCCAGTTTCCATACGCCCGGGCGGTTACGACGCGGCCTTTCGACTCCGCGTGCTCGATAAGGCCTTCCAGAAAAAGCGAATCTGCTCCCGGGTTCACGTTTTCAAGGTCCCACAGAAGTGCCACGTTGCTCATGCTCCTATTATACAGATTTATGGAGAAGGCTGCAAGGAAGACGCAGCCTAGCGTGCCTGTCTGGCTGCCGCGTACCGCAGGGCTTCCGTTTTTTCGGTGATCTCGCCCGCGATCTGTTTTTCCCTTATTTCCTGTAGCACCTGCCCGAGGGCCGGCCCCTGCTCGAAGCCGAGGGCGAGGAGATCGTGGCCGGTGACAATCCGGGGAAGCGGTTCGCTTCTCCATTCGTCGAAAGCAGCGAGCACCTCGCGGCACCGGTTTCTCACCTGCAGGGTCGACGCGTTCTCTTTCCCCTTCGTGTTCCCGTAGAGGTCGAGAAGGGTGAGAAAAACGAGCGACGGCGTCAACTCCTCCATCCTATAGACGAGCCTTCTCGTCGCCTTCTCCGTCGCCTCCCGGTTGCTTATGAGAAAGATGCGCATATGGTTTTCAATGAGACTGAGGATAGTTCTCATTTCAGAGGCGCTGAATTTCAGCCGTTCCATGATTCGGGCCGCTATGTCACGTGAATGGCGCTCGTGGTAGTAGAAATGGACATGCCCGTTCTCTTCGTCGCAAGAAAAGGTCCGGGGTTTGCCAAGGTCGTGAAAGAGCAGACCGTAGCCCCAATGCCTTGCCTCCTTTTCCATGAGGGGATGAAATCTCCTGACCTTATTCACATGCCTGAATCCATCTATCGTATGGGTGAGCGCTTTGGGCGCCAGATGCTTCTCCCGATCCATCTCCTCAAGGGACACAAGCTCGGGGAATATCTCAAAGAGGAGACGGGTCTCCTCCATGGTCTTTAATCCCCTGTAAGGGTTCCGCGACAGCATGATCAGATCGAGCTCGTATTTGATTCTCTCCACGGCCGTCTTTTTGATGAGTTCTCGGTGGACCTTTATGGCATTTTTGAGAGCGGGGTCGAGGATGAAGCCGCGTAAAGCCGCCAGATGTCTGGCCGCCTTTACCATCCTCAGCGGATCTTCGCGGAGCGATTCCTTCGCGGGGTAGCGCAGAACCCGCTCTTCCATATCCTTCAAGCCGTGCAAAGGGTCTATGATCGTGCCGTCTCCGAGAGCGTATGCAGTGGCGTTGATGGTGAGGTCCCGGCGGCGGAGGTCTTCCTCTATGTTCCCCTCGATTGTGGTAATGTCAACGGCAACATCTCCCGTGACAATGCGGTGCGTCTGGGTAGGCTTTTTTCCGAGCAGGAAGCCGCGGCTGCCGAGTATCTTCTCAAAGGCCGACAAGTCCTCGGCGCGCTCCAGGGCGAAGTCGTAGTCCTTCGGGGTACTGCCCAGGGCGAGCTCTCTCAGGGCGCCGCCCACGAGGAAGACGGCGCCGGCAAACCTATGGCGTCTGACCTTCATGACGACGCTGTCTTTTTCGATCCTTTCTTTTACAGACGCCGGAGAAAGACCCACGTCCTATGCCTTCTCTACAAGGGATGCCAGCTCCATTGCGATCCTCTTGAGGGAACGCATTATGGCGAGATAGACGAAAGATGCCCTGGGCGAGCAGATGCCGACGGTCAGACGCTGCTCATGGTCCAGCCCGTACTCCTCCACCCTGTCGATGGCGTGTTTTGCCTCAGCACGGGCGTATTCCCGGAAACGGACATTTCCGGTGGCGAGCGCATCATTGGTGTCCCTCGCGAGGTCTTTCACGAGCGCCATGACTTCGCTGATCTCGCCGAAGGCCTTATCAGTCAACGAGATTTCCGCCTCCAGCGTAGTGCGCGTCCCCTGCAAGAGCTCTTCACCTGCTATGCCAAGGCGCTGGAGCGAGGGGAGGAGGGCAAGGAATTCCTGATCGCCTTGCAGTTTCTCTTTTTTCGCGATGAGTGCTTCACACAAGGGCAGGCTCGATTTGAGGTCCAAGGCAAAAGCCTTTTCCGCGTGCGTGAGCCGCCGCTTATCGCGCGAGAACAGACACCGCTTGACCTCATCGATGGTGTTGCCCAAAGATTCGAGGATTTGACCGATCAGCTCGACATATGTCTTTTCATTCATGAAATTGGTCCGCCCCTGCGTGTAATCTGTTTTCACTCTGACGCCGAATGCCGGCACACCTCCATCATAGCCTTTTTCCGCTTTCCGTGCAATCCGCGCGCAATGAGGTCTGCGCGACAATCACCCCGGTCTTCCAGGATGTCCGCCCAACGCTTTTTAGCCGAGGGCTCGCCTTTCGTACTGCGCCAGCCGCCTGAATGCATCGATTTTCTCCCTGTCCTTCACTTTCACGCGGTCGAGACATGCTTTCAGGAACGAGATGGAGTAATCATACGTTTTTCGATCGACGGGAAAGGGGTGGCCGTCTTTGCCGCCGTGGGCAAAGCTGAAGCGGGCAGGGTCTTTAAAGCTCGGAGGCGCGTCGTAGACGATCTCGGAAATGAGGGTAAGGGCAGCAAGGGTTCTGGCCCCCACACCGCGGATCTGAATCAGGTCTCTATAGGTGGCGGCATGAGACTCGTGGAGGACCCGGAAGATTTTGCTGAGCCGCGTGCCGTCCAGATCGCCGGGCGTGATGTAATGGCGCTCCGGCATCGACAGGCAGACGTCCTTCCACGCATCGTTCATCTTATCCGGGTTCTCCCTGATGAAGGCCATTGTTGCGTCACGGGCCGTACCGCTCTCCTCGGCGACGAGGTTGAGGGTGTTTTCGGTCCTGTCGCATGTGACCCCCGTGTGGGGTTCACACGTCACGTCAAGGTCGTCTCTCGACAGCCATTGGTAGCGCCTGGCCGTCCTCTCTTTGCCGTTCATGCCCTGCTGGATCACTGCCCAATCGCCGTCTTGCGATAACACGAAGACATGATGATAAAGGTCGTAGCCGTCCTGAACGAGGCTGTTGTCGACCTTTGCACAGAGGCGGCTCATGGCCGCGAACGGCTCCGTGTCGATAGCCCACCGCACGCCATAGCTTTTCAAGTCGTCGGGTGTGCGGAGGGCGGCCCGCCCCTTGCCGCCGCACACTGCAACCGGCAGCTCGTCCCCCAGCAGGGTCAGGCCCTCTTTTAACGCGCCGCAGAGGGTCGTCGTGAGGCCGCTGGAATGCCAATCGAACCCCGCGACGCATCCGAAAGCCTGGAACCATACCGGATCGGCCATGCGCCTGATGAATTCCCGCGAACCGAATTCAACGACGATAAGGGAGGCTATAGCAGCCGAAAGCGGCTTCATCCTCTCAAAAAGCCATGCGGGTGCCTTGCCGTAATGCAAAGGGAGGGAAGTGACGCTCCTCTTCATCCTGTGACGAGGTACACCGTGTCGTTCTCGTGGACCTTCTCTTTCGTCTTGATCCCGACTTCATCACCGGGGACGACTTTTTGCACGTCCGCGTGCTCCACTTGCATGGAGTCGACTGTCTGCTCGAAATCGGTGGTATGGCCCTTAATATGGATTTTATCCCCAACCTTCAACTCCCCGGCCGTTACCTTTATTGCCGCAACGCTTATTTTCCCGAAGAATTTCTCCACTTTCCCTACGGGTATCTCTTCCATATGAGCCCCCCTGGTTTTTCTTTAATTGTACCACGTAAAATGAGGGGCGACAATCAGGAAGATTCTTGTTCCCTTGATGAACCGTTGAAGCGGACCACAAAGGAAAAGGGGGTTTTGGGGCATGCCCGCCGACCTCGGTCTTTCGGCTATCCCCTCAGCCCCCTCCATCCTTGGAATAGTGGGTCCTGGATTCCTTTTGAACATCAGGCGGTGAGGGTGGTAATTGTGAAATGCCGGGGAATGGATCGGCGAGACGCAAGAAATGAATTTCTGGAATCAATGCCGCGAGTCCACAAAGTCGAGAAACATGATCCGGCACTATTTCTTTCGGAAAAACTCGTACGCGTGGATGATTGCTTTAGTTTTCCTCTCGGCCATTTCTTGAAATTCTATTCCCAGATGCTGCACCTTGTCGGGGTGATATTTCGCGAGGAGCTCTTTATATTTTTTTCTGATAGTTGCCGGGCTGTCTTTGTCTGTGACCCCTAAAATCCGTCGACACTCCTCTTCTGTAGTTGTATTTTCCCAGTTCCGGTGCTGGTAGCCACCTCTTTCACTTCTTTGATACATCTCTTGTTTGAGCATTCTTATTACGTAACAGACGATGAAGTAGCCCACTACGATGAAAATGAGGAGTGTCACAAAACGCATCATCGACCTTTCCCCCACACTCTTATGATATATGCCGGCGCTTGCGTCACCCATCTTCCTCGATAGATTATCGGCCATATCGCAGCGCCTGTAAAGACAAAAGCGCTCGCAGACACGCAAGAAAGACGTGAAAAGATAGGGGAAACAGGTGTAGACTTTCGAGTGGTACTTTGTAGTAGTGAGCTTTTACGAGAGAGGTAAATAGTGCGGCTGTGGGGTAACGAGTACAACAGGATGGAATTTGCCGGCGCTTTTGGCGACCTGGGAACACTTATCCCCTTTGTGGTCGGTTATATCACGATCAACAGAATGGACCCGGTAGGTATTCTGGTCGCCTTCGGTCTTTTTAAAATCTTTGCGGGACTCTATTTCAGGACACCTGTTCCCATCCAGCCGATGAAGGCAATCGGCGGCATGGCTATTGCCCATGCCGGGACAATCACTCCGGGGATGATCTGGGGCTCCGGGATTTTTACGGGGATATTCTGGCTCTTGATGGGTGCGACGGGGGCGGTCACGTGGATTCAGAAGGTGACGACCAAGCCGGTGTTGCGGGGCATCATGCTCGGGCTGGGTCTCAGTTTCATGGCGGAGGGATTGGCCATGATGAAGACAGGGCCGCTCGTTGCAATCGGAGGAGCCGTACTGACTCTGGTGCTCTTGACGAGCACGCGATACCCCGCCATGCTGGTCCTGCTCGCTTACGGGATTACGATCGCCTTTATCCAGAAACCCGCGTTGCTGGGAGACCTTTCCCACATCTCGGTCCAATTCAGGCTGCCGGAGCTTGCCATTGCCCGGATGTCATGGCACGAGCTGCTGGCAGGGATCGTCGTTTTGGGGATCCCTCAAGCCCCCCTCACGCTCGGTAACGCGGTGATCGGGACCACGGCCGAGAACAACCAGCACTTTCCCGACAGACCGGTGACGGCGAAGGCGATCAGCATAGATCACGGCGTGATGAATCTGGCCAGCGTCTTTCTAGGCGGTATTCCGATGTGCCATGGGGCCGGCGGCATGGCAGCGCACATCCGTTTCGGCGCGAGAACGGGAGGGGCACTGGTGATCCTGGGGGTGATCGTGCTCCTGGTTGGGCTTTTCCTGAGCAATTCGGTAGCTCTTATTCTCCAGGTTTTCCCCCGTTCCATCCTGGGGGTGATCCTGTTTATCGCCGGTGTCGAGCTGGCGCTTGTCATTAAGGACGTCAGGCTGAAAAGAGATAACCTCTTTGTGCTCCTTGTCACCGGTGGGATCGCAATGTGGAATATGGGAGCGGCTTATCTGGCCGGACTGCTTCTTTACTACGCCCTTAATAGACGGTGGGTCAGGGTATGAGCGGAAGACAGGCTAGGCGCGGGAAGCGACCGCCTGCCTGAAAGGCGGCCCCCCCAAAACGACTTTCACGTTATCCCAACCCGCCCGTTGCAGGTAGCTCGCCGCGATCATCGAGCGAAGTCCCGACGCGCAGAAGATATAGACTGCATCCTCCCTCGGTATCTCATCCATATGGCGAGGCAGTTGGGTGATGTGGATATGGTGGCTGCCGTCAACGCGCCCGTTCAACTCCTGCTCTTCATCGCTGCGCACGTCGAGGAGCCACGCCGGGCTGCCCGAGTCGAGAAGGTGACGCATCTCTTCTGTGGAGACTATGCCCGTGGCACCGGCCCCTTGCCCCATTTTGAGCCAGTTCGGCATACCGCCGGAAAGTCTCCCGGCGATTGCATCATATCCTATTCTTACGAGGGCGCGGACCGCCTCTTCCTCCTCCCCCTCGTCCACGACCAGAAGGAGGGGCTTGTCGTACGGAAGGAACCATCCCGCGAACGCAGCCAGGCCGCCGAGCCATATGGAGAGGGCGCCCGACACGTGGCTCGCCGCAAAGCCTTCCGGCCTTCTCGTATCGACGACTACCGCTTCAGCCATTTTCTCTTTGAACTCCAAAGGGCTCAAGGGAGTGAGCACGGGCATCTGTCCCAAAGGAGGCGCCCCCACCAGGTTTAACTGTTCCATACGAGTAAAATAAGGTGCTTTTTCATGGTCTATGGCGTTTGCGGCAATGAACCGGAAAGGCTCACAGAGCTGGAGCATTGGGTTGTGGCAACGCTCCAGGCCGATTGTCGTCCATACCCTCGTGCTGATATGCGACCCGCAGACCGAGCCCGGACCATGGGCAGGGCAGACGATCACTCCGTCACCCAGGGGCAGCAGCCGGTCAAAGAGCGTGCCGTAGAGTAACGCCGCCATCTCATCGAGCCTGTCGCTGCCCATAAAGTCAACCCGCCCGACATCGCCCGCAAAGAGCGCATCGCCCGTGAAGACGACCCAGGGCGCGCCCTCTTCATCATGTAGCAGGTAGCTCATCATGCCCGGCGTATGTCCCGGGGAGAGTATAGCTTTGATAATAAGGCCGCTTATCCGCCACTCCTGCCCGTCCTGCGCAGGTTTGCCGTACCGGTAATCCCATTGGCTGTCCGCATGCCATACCTCTGCCCCGGTAATTGACGCAAGCTCGACGGATCCGCTCAGATAGTCTTCATTCCTGTGGGTCTCGAAGATATACCTGATGCGCATACCCTTTCGGGCAGCCTTCTCCGTGTAGACCAGGCAATCCCTTCTCGGGTCGATGACGGCTGCTGTTGCGTCAGCCCCGATCAGGTAAGAATAATGAGAAAGGCCTTCCGATTCAATGCGTTCGAAGAGCATGTACCGTCACTATAGTGGGCATACACAGCAATGTCAATTTACCAAGAGCGGTCCGCAAAAAGGAGCGTGGGCCGGTCTTTTCGATTACCTCACTGTCACCTTCACTGTTCCCGCCACGTCTTTCTTCGGATCGGCGGCGAGGACACTTATCTGCTCGCCGGAGGGAAGCATGGCGACGAGCTCTGCCAGGCTGCCCGTATCGCTCACTGTCTGGCCGTTGATCCGCAGAATAATGTCTCCCTGTTCAAAACCCGCTTGGCTTAAAGGGCCTTTCGGTTCGACCGAGGCGATCACCACTCCCACCTTCTCGTCTAAACCCAGCTTTTCCGTTTCTTTCGCTCCGAGGTCGCGGAATGAGCCGCCCAGCCGCTCATTGGCCGACGCGGAAAACGCCCTTGCCGCGTCATTCATGTCCCCTAGGGTAACGGTAAGGTCTTGCCGCTTTCCGCCTCTCAGCACCGTCATTTTCACCCGGCTGCCGGCCGGCGTCACGGCGACCGCATTCTGGAGCGCTCCTGCATCGGGCACGGGCTTTTCCTGGTAGGCGACGACAACATTCCCCTTCGCGATGCCCGCCCTGTCCGCCGGCCCTCCCTTAAACGTCGCGACCACCAGCGCCCCTTTCGTGCCCTCCAGTCCGAGGGACTTGGCCTTCGTTGGCGTCAGATCCTCCATGGTCACCCCGATCCAGGCCCGTTCCACCTTGCCGTGAGCGATCAGTGTTTTTCCTATGTGGAGGGCGATATTGCTCGGCACAGCAAATCCTATGCCCTCCGACCCGCCCGATTCCGTCGCAATCGCCGCATTGAGGCCGATCACTTGCCCCTTCAAGTTGAGTAACGGCCCGCCGCTGTTGCCGGGGTTTATGGGCGCGTCGGTTTGCAGAAAATCCTGATAGCTGGTCGGGTCCAGGATGCCGCGCCTGTGCTTGGCGCTGATGATGCCTTGCGTTACTGTCTGGTCGAGACCCCGGGGATGACCGATGGCAACGACCCACTCACCCACCTCCAGTTTGTCCGAATCACCGAAGGTAACGGCCGGCAAGGCCTCAGCCGCACTGATGCGAATGACCGCCAGATCGGTTTTCGGATCGGTGCCCACGAGCTTGGCCGGATACCTGCTGCCGCTCGAGAGCTGGACCTCTATCTTTGTGGCGCCTCCCGCGACGTGATAGCTCGTGAGAATATTACCATGGCTGTCCATGATCACGCCGGACCCAAGTCCCTTTACCTCTTGCTGGTACTTTTTCGGCATGTTGCGGTGAGAAAAAAAATGGCGGAAAAAGGGATTTTTTTCGAAAGGCAGCAGCGGGTTCGGCACCTCTTTACGCTCGGTCACCTCAATATGGACCACTGCGGGGATGTTTTTCTTCGCCACGTCCACTATTGCTGTCGCCAAATCAGGTGGCGCCCCATATCCGGGTTGAACGCTTGCGCCCACAAGCAGAATCAGGAAAAGAAGCGCGACAGCAATCGGATCTTTTACCGAAGAAAACCTTATGGATGAATGGTGGTGATACACGGCCTCCCCCTTTGCAATTGCCGCAGGTCAGCGCGCGGTCTCTTGCGGCCTGAACGGCCGCTGCCTTTTCCAAAAAGTGAGAATCGAGCCCATCTAGTAGATAAGACGGAAATCGCCGGGCGTCAAGGTCTTTTGCCTCACTCTCCCTGATTGACAAGCCCTTTGAAAAAGTAATAAGTTTTTCATCTTCTCTTTTTCACGTGGTAGAGGCGCTCATGGCCATAGAAGTGAAAAACGAGCCGCATATCACCGTGGGCATTATGGACCGGCGGAACTACGTCGAGGGTCGCGTGAACGGGATCTTCTCGGTGGACGGCATCGGGCCCAAGACAAACCGGTTGACGAACGGGTTTTCAGCGAACGCGGCGCCGGGGGACATCGTGCTCTGCGATGCGGCCGGCCGCGTTGTCGGCCGTTCTCCTCACCTCAGGATCGGAAGCGGCGGCCGAACCACCTTCGACCTCTTCAGGGTGACGATTGGAAGCAGGTTTCATTGGGAGAGAAGCGAGAATCAGACCTTTCGAGGGAACCTGATTCTTCGCGCCCGCCAGGACGGCACGATGGCGGTTATCAACGAGGTCCCCCTCGAAGATTACCTGGAGAGTGTCATCTCCTCGGAGATGAACGCCTCGGCCCCCGGGGAGATGCTTAAGAGCCACGCGATCCTCTCCCGAAGCTGGCTTCTCGCGGCGCTGCGGAGAAAAAAGGAGCCTCAAAAGACGCCGGGTGAGGCCGTGCATATAGCCGGGAAGGAAGGGGAGGTGGTGCGGTGGTATGGGCGGGAGGAGCATGATCTTTTCGATGTGTGCGCCGACGACCACTGCCAGCGGTACCATGGCGTGACGCGGATCACCTCCCCGGGGGTCAGGCACGCCGTCAGGGACACAAGGGGGATTGTGCTCACCTGGGGGGATGAGATTTGCGATGCCCGCTATTCGAAGGCGTGCGGCGGACTTACGGAGGAGTTCGAGACGGCATGGGATGATGCCCGGCGCCCGTACCTGACGAGCGTTACCGATGCGCCCGTGCCTTACCCTCCCGTTACCACCGAGGAGGAGGCTGCCCGATGGTGCCTGTCGGCGCCGGGGGCCTACTGCAATACAAAAGACACGGCACTCCTGGAAAAAATCCTTCCTGCTTTTGACCGGGAGACAGAGACCTTCTTCCGCTGGACCGTCGACTATGCCCGGGAGGAGCTGGAAGAGATACTTTGCGAGAAGTCGGGTTTTGATTTCGGCAGGCTTCAGGCAATCGAACCGCTGGCGCGCGGTCCTTCAGGACGCATTTCCCGGCTCCGCATCGCCGGTTCAAAGATGAGCGTGATCGTGGGCAAAGAGCTCGAGATACGACGCTGGCTCTCGCGAAGCCACCTCTACAGCAGCGCCTTCGTGGTGCAGGTTGCCGGGGCTGCCGGCCTGAACCCTGAACGGTTCATTTTTCGTGGCGCAGGCTGGGGGCACGGCGTGGGGCTTTGCCAGATAGGAGCTGCGGTCATGGCGAGCCGGGGCGTTTCAGCCGAACAGATCGTGGGGCACTATTTTCCGGGCACTACACTAAAGAGGCTCTATTGAAAGGACGACGGCTCAAGACAGCCTTTATCCTGGGCGCAGGCTTGGGGACCCGGCTCCGGCCGCTGACCGAGCATTGTCCTAAACCGCTCCTTCCCCTGAACGGCCGCCCCATTATCACCTATGTGATGGACCACCTTTTGACGGTCGGCGTCGATCGTTTCATCGTAAATACGCACCATTGCCCGCACGTATACGGGATGAGCTTTCCTGACGGCCTGTGGCGCGGTGTGCCCATCATTTTTCGCAACGAGCCGGTTCTCCTTGATACGGCCGGAGGGTTGAAGAACATCGAAGACCTCCTGACCGGGGATGAGGCAATCCTTTGCTACAACGGCGACGTGATTGCCGATCTCCCTCTACAGGGGTTGTGCGCGCTCCACGATCAGGAGCGGCCGGACGCGACGCTCCTCCTCAGAAGCAGCGGTCCCCTCCTGAACGTGAACATCAACAAAGCCGGCGAGGTCTGTGATCTGCGGCATACATTGGGAAATCCCGGTATTCAGAGCTGCCTTTTTACCGGCATCTACGCGGTTGAGACGTCGATCCTCCGGTTTATCGAGACCGGGAGCGCCCAATCGATCATTCCCGTCCTGTTAAGACGAATCAAGGAAAGACCCGGGTCGGTGAGGGGTCTCGTGGTGGATGAAGGCGAGTGGAACGATATAGGCACGGGTGTTGCCTACGAGCGCCTGTTGGCCTCGCAGGCGGGCGCCCTTTCGGGAAAGGGGGTTGGATGCGGCCGGAAGAAGCCATGATCGCGTTTAGCCGGGAGGCCTTAGGGCTCCCGGCGTCCACCCCCATCACTCTTTCCGCCCTTGGAAAAAGGGGGTCCGACAGGGCCTATTTCCGTGTGGAGTGGGACCGCGGAAGCACGGCCATCCTGGTCCACTACGACCAAAAGCGCGCGGAAAACGCCTACTACGCCGACATTGCGGCATTCCTCGCAGGTATTGGGATACCGGTGCCCCGCATAGTCCGCCACGACCCCGCCGCCTGTCTGGTCGTCATCGAAGACCTCGGTGATACGGACCTCTGGTCTTTCAGGCAGACAGCACGGGAGATCCGGCTGGACCTTTACCGGAAGACACTTTTCGCCATACATCGGCTTCATTCCTTTCCGGCCGCGAGTTTTCCTTCCGGCCGCGTGAGGCTCATGGAAAGCTTCGGTCCCGACCTTTATCGATGGGAGCGGGACTACTTCAGGGCGCATTTCGTGAGGGATGTCTGCGGGATCGAGCTCGAGCCGGGCTTGAGGCGGGAGCTCGAAGCAGAGCTTTCGGCCCTGGCCGACCGACTTGCGGGAGGAAGAGTCTGCCTGATCCACCGGGACCTGCAGAGCCGGAACGTGATGATCCGTGATGGAGCGCCCTTCTTCATCGACTTCCAGGGCATGCGCAACGGCAGCGCCTCCTATGATTTGGGGTCGCTTCTCTGCGATCCCTACGTGAGCCTTTCCGATGCGGACCGCGACGAGCTTCTCTCTTTTTACTATGCCCTTTCAGGGCAGGATGTCGATCGGGTTGCTTTCGAGAACGCCTTTTGGGAGGCTTCGGCCCAGCGACTCATGCAAGCCCTGGGGGCTTATGGATTTCTGGGGCTGAAGAAGGGCCTGGACGACTTTGTCGCCCACATCCCCGCAGGACTTGACAACCTCCTTCGCGCGACCGGTCGCATCCGTTCGCTCCCGAGGCTTCGCGAGCTCGCTGAAATGTGCCGCGGCTTGTACCCGCCAAAGCCGTAATGCATTTCTTTCTGTTTCTCCTATCCGTTTCTGCCGAGGTCCGGGCGATGAGGTGACCGGCACACTTTATAGCGTGACAATTTGTATGTGGCCCTGTACAACAGTTGCTTCAGGTCCAAGGAACGTCATCGGGTGGCGGCAGTGGACATCCCTTTTCAGCCGGACCACGCCGGCAAAGGAGGTGACGACCCGCAGAAAGGAGAGGTTACCATGAAAAGGTCTATCCAAGCCCAGCCCGAGGAGGTGACTGAAGCAGTCACCGGCACCTGGTACGTGACACCCAAAATAATTCGCTTGGGTGAGGAAAGCTTTCGGCTGAATTACGACGCCATTGGTGTAACCCTTAGCGACACAGGGAGCGGGTTATTTCATATGGAACCGGACAAACCTATCAGAAAGAAACTATCAACTACACGCTGCCTTAGGACGAACGCGGTGAGCTGAGAGAAAAACGGATGGAACCACAGATCTATAGGAGCCGGCAAACCAGAAGGAAAGCGAAATAGTCGAAGGCCGATCCTTCACTCCCCTGGCAAGCCCGCGTGCAAGGAGCTGTAGGTGAATGAAATGCTCGATGCCTGCGTGTCCTCGCGCATCCTCTGTCAACAGGGTGACTATGCCTGATAATTCGTTACGAAGGCGGTGAAAGGGCTTGATTGATTTCTCTCAAGAGCCTGATGATGTCTGTCTGATTTCTCAGTTCGTAACGTGCTTTGGTCATTCTTCGGCGTCCAACCTGCACGGTAAAAAGGGCGTCTCCATCCAATCGGAACACTTCCTCGTCGGTCACATCATCTCCCACATAGAAGCCCTTCGGGGATTTCGTCAGTTCCAGCAGGTGAAGCATAGCGGCTCCTTTGTCCGGCGCATTCTCCGGCAAAAGGTTTTCGACCAGTTTGCCCGTGACCCTCCTTGGCTGCGGCAGCAAAGAATCAATGCCTCGGAGTATGAAAGATCGTGCCTTCCTCCAGCTAGGCGCCGCGCGGTAATGAATCGATAATGTTGTTCCCTTGTTTTCGATAAGTATGCCGGAAATGTGCTCCGGGGGCAGTATCTTTTCGAGCTGCCGTTCCCAGCTCACGCATATTCGGGAGAATCCCTTCTCCTGCTTCTCCCAGCCAGGGAGACCTTCAGCACCATGGTTTCCTACAAGAAATTGCGGAACAATCCCGAGATGAGCCTGGGCATCTTTGCGGCTGCGTCCCGTTATTATCGCGACCGAAGCATGAGCGACCAGAAGGGCAAGCTCCTCCCGGGTTTTTTCAGACACCAGGATGTCCTGAGGAGCGGCGGCAATGGGTGCAAGGGTACCGTCAAGGTCAAAGGCAAACAGCGTCGTACGACTCACGTAACTCCTCAGGGCGGTGATCCCTGGCTCGGTGAACAGGTAGCGCTCAGTTTTGTCGACCCTCATAGAGGACGACCGATCCGGGCCGCGAGTTTTTCTCGTTGCCGTATCCGAGCGGCGTCAATCAGCATCCTCCCCGCCCAACGATAGACGTTGAAGTCGTGGACGATAGCCCTCATGCTGCGCATTCGTTCCTGCTGCTCGTATTCAGGCATAGTGAGTGCCCGGTACAGAGCATCGGCGGTCTGCTCTATGTGGTAGGGGTTCACGATAAGCGCCTCGTGCAACTCCAGGGCGGCACCGGTAAACTGGCTGAGCAGGAGAACTCCCCGTTCATCGTCACGGGCCGCAACGTACTCCTTGGCCACCAGGTTCATTCCATCGTGGAGGCTGGTCACCATACAGACATCGGCAGCACGGTAATAGCGGTTTATCTCTTCCGGCTCGTGGTGTTCCGCCTTCAGACAGATTGGCTCGTAGGAGCCTGCAGCGAACCGCCGGTTGATACGTGTGACGAGGGTATGAACCCTGGCATCGAAGGCCTGGTATTCCTCCAGGGCTGAACGGGATGGGGCGGCCACCTGCACGAATACGAACCGGCCCATCATGTCCGGGTGGAGTTCAAGCATCCGTTCAACGGCCCGCAGCCGTTCAAGAATCCCCTTCGTGTAATCCAGCCGGTCTACCCCGAGGCCGATCAGGCTGCGGTCCCTGAGTTTCAGGGACCGCACTACCTCCGTACGGCATTCGACGACTGACGGCTGCGTCTGCTGCCAGGGCGGGGGCCATTGTATCGAGATGGGGTAACTTTCCACCAGGGTCAGCATACCGCCGTGAGAGATGGTGGACGACTCATGCTCTATTCTGGTCTCAAGATAGCGGTCGACGGTCTCCAGAAAGTTCTTGCAGTGAAACCTCGTGTGGAACCCAAGGATCGTACTGCCAAGCATCCCTCTCAGAAGGTCTTCGCGCCAGGGGCAGATGCCGAAGGACTCGGGATTCGGCCAGGGAATGTGCCAGAAGGTAATCACCGTCGCCTTGGGCAGCTCTTTGCGGACCATGGCGGGCAAGAGCGCAAAGTGATAGTCCTGAGCAAGGACAACGGGGTCGTCACTGCTTGCCTCCTTGACCACCGCATCAGCGAAGCGCTGGTTAACCAGCGCGTACTGTTCCCAATCGCCGGTCCGAAAAACGGGACGAACATGGGCGATGTGACAAAGGGGCCATAGCCCTTCATTGGCGAACCCGTAGTAGTATCCGGATTCCTCCTCCGCGGTGAGCCAAATGCGTCGGAGCGTATAATCAGGCTGATCGGGCGGGATCCTTACGCGGTCGCGCCTGTCGACCACTTCCCGATCGGCGGTGCCACTCCCGTGGGCAATCCAGGTGCCTGAGCAGGCCCTCATTACCGGTTCCACCGCTGTCACAAGTCCGCTGGCCGGCCTACGGACCTCTACCCCTTTTTCTCCTTTCATGTGAATGTAAGGCTCCCTGTTGGAGACCACGATGACTTGATCTTCCGTGAGCTCCTTGCGAAGGAGGTTCCTCAGGGTATCAGGGGTCCAGGATATAGTGGTGTCGTCCGCAAAACGGCGCTCGGCGTCGAGCGAGCGCAGCAGGGCACGCAAATCTCCGACCAGGGGTTGCATCTCCGAGGTGGGTGGCTGAGAAAAGGGCCGGACGAGACCTTCGCCCCGCAGGATTGCCCGTACTCCCGACATCCATCCTCGCCAGCTCAGATGGGCGACAAGGACGGTAATCAGGGAGATAATCACGCCTATAACGGCGAACATGATTATGACGTACCTGCGCGTGTCGGAGCTTCGCCGTTCCACAAAGCTCATATCATGGACGAGCACGAGGGAGCCGATGTTGACTCCACCCTGCTCGAGGGGTTCTATGGCAATGTGAACGGGTCCCTTCGGCAGCCGGATCATCGACTTCGGATCGTGGGCTGCCGCGACCGGCATCGTGCAGCCCAGGGAGCTCGGGAAAGTTGAGGTATGATAGAGTAGCTTTCCTTCGTTATTGCAGTACCCGAGCGCAAAGATCCGCTCGTCCTGAACTGAGCGCTGGAAAAGACGGTTGATTTTTGCCTTGTTGTCTTGCTCGAGGAGGTCGACGAGAGGATCCTGGAGAGTGCCGGCAATGAGGTGGGAACGAATGTCCAGGTCACGGATAAACCACCGGAGGGTGAGTTGATCCACGAAGGGTACCGTCACGTAAGCCAACAGTGCGATTGCAGCGGTAAGGGGCAAAATGAACCGGAGTGAGAGGCGGAGGGATCGTAATGATAACCTGGCCGATAGTTGTGCTTTCATAGTAGCCCGTCAGTAGGCGGTATCCCAACGTTTGCTCAGCCGGATCGCCGAGTTTATCAGGCCTACCATGCTGTAGGTCTGCACGAAGTTGCCCCACTGCTCGCCACTACCGGGAGCGATGTGCTCGGCAAGGAGCCCGTGGCGATTCCGTCTCGCGAGCAGGTTCTCGAACAGCGCCCGGGCCTCTCCACTGCGGCCGAGTGCTGCAAGTGCATAGATGTACCAAAAAGTGCAGACGACGAACGCGTTCTTCGGTACGCCGAAGTCATCGGGCTCGGCATAACGGTACACGTAGCTGCCCTGTTTCAGCTCCCGCTCGACTGCCTCCACGGTCTTGGCAAAGCGTGGGTCGTCGGCTGCAAGAAAACCGACATCATGCAGAAGGAGCATGCTCGCATCGAGAGTGCCTCCATCGAATACCGAGACAAACGCCTGCTTTTGCTCGTTCCAGGCACGGGCACAGATAGTGGCGTGTATCCGATCCGCGCGGAGACGCCAGAACGCCGAGCGCTCGGGGAGTCCCAATTCTGCGGCTATCCTCGCCAGCCGGTCGCAGGCTGCCCAACACATGACGCTGGAAAAGGTATGCACGCGCAACACGCCTCGCAACTCCCAAAGTCCGGCGTCGGGTTGATCATGAACCGCAAGGGCTGTCGCGCCCAATGTCTCAAGACGCCTGAAAAGTGTTTCATCACCACGGTGTATCAAGCGTCGGTCAAAGAAAACATGGGCTACAGCCAGGATGGCCGATCCGTACACGTCGTGCTGTGTCTGCTCATACGCCTGGTTTCCCACCCGTACAGGTCCTATTGCACGGTACCCGGGAAGAGAATCGATCTCCCGTTCCTCCAACCGAGCTCTCCCGTCGATGCCATACACAGGCTGGATCCGTTCGCCGTGTGCGCCAGCGGCAACGTTCACGACATAGCGGAGATACCTTTCCATGGTGGCCGTCGTGCCGAGGCGATTCAAGGCATTGATCACGAAATAGGCGTCCCGCAACCAGCAGTAGCGATAGTCCCAGTTGCGATCCGTTCCCTGCGCCTCGGGTATGGAGGTGGTCATGGCCGCCACTATGGCGCCGGTGTCCTCGAAAGTGTTGAGTTTGAGTGTGATGGCTGCCCGGATTACCTCGTCCTGCCACTCGAAAGGTATTGCCAGATCACGCACCCACTGGTGCCAGTAGGAGAGTGTGTCCGTCAGAAACCGCCGGGCAAGTTCGCTGACGGCATCCGGGATGGTCTCGTCGGGCCCAAAAACGAGTGTTATCTGGTCGTCCAAAAAGAAAGGGATTTCTTCGAGCACGGTCGTAAGAGAGACATCCGTGGTGAGCCGCACGGTCCAGGCCGGAGACACGTACCGGACGTGATGGCTGCCGTAAGTTACCGTACACCGCTGGCTGCCGTAATCATAGGCGGGTCGCACACGTAGACGGATGCGTGGGGTGCCCTTCGCTCGCGTGATCCGCCTGATCAGCATGATGGGGATGAACATTCGGCCGTACTGACGAAAACGAGGCGCGAAGTCCGTTATCTCGACCGCTCCGCCCTGAGAATCGGTCAGTCGGGTTGTGAGCACCGCCGAATTGGTGAGATAGTGCTGATCAGCCTCGACCTGATCCTCGAGTTCGACGACGCTGAAGCCAAAGCCTTCGCTTGCGTCGTGTTCACGCAACAGACTGCAGAAGACAGGGTCGGCGTCAAAGCGGGGCAAACAACACCATACAATCTCGCCAACCTTATCTATCAGCGCGCCAATGTGACAGTTGCCGATCAATCCCAGATCAAGGGAGCTACGCATCTGAGACCTCACCCTTCAGCAAATTTGTCCCACGTTCCACTATGAATATAACATATCTGCTATCGGGAAACACGATGTCCCGAGAACCTTTGGGTTGTCAGTCGAGCGCATTAGGCGCGAAAGGATCCCGGCCCTCAGTCCCTCCTTCAGCCTTTGGCGTTGAGGCAGCGCTCGACTTCGTTGCAGACCCTCGTATTGTTGAGGGTCGCCGCCCGCCCGGCAATTCTCTCGCAGTCCCTCCGGGATTTGCCGGCAGGAGCTGCGATGATATCGTCATGATTACTATTCTAAAACCGAAATAGCGGATTACAAGCTATATATTGCGCGGAGAAAATGGTGTAGAATTGTGCCGGCATGTACAGGTTTTTGGTCGTAGCGCTCATATTTTTTGCGCTTTGTTGCTCTCCGGGTCAGGCGAGGGAGAAAGAGTTTGTTGTCACGAAGGTGATCGACGGCAATACCGTTATGCTGGAGAACGGCGATACCGTTCGCTATCTGGGGATTGACGCACCCCACCTCAAGAAGAGCGAAGGAGGGCCGCAGTTCTATGCACGAGAGGCGGCAAAGTTTAACAAGGGCCTCGTGCTGTTGAAAAAGGTGCGCCTCGAGTTCGATGTGGGCAAGAAAGACGCACGGGGCAGGTTCCTGGCTTATGTGTACGTGAAGAACGTCTTCGTCAACGGGGAGCTTGTCCGGCTCGGGTATGCAAGGGCTGCTGTCAGTCCGCCCAATGTCAAACACAGGGACCTTCTCCTGCGCTACCAGAAGGAAGCTGCGGCGAGATACGCGGGTCTTTGGCAGGAAGGGAAGAACCAAACAAACCCTTACTACGTAGGAAACAAACGGACCTACACCTTTCACAAGCCTTCCTGCCCTCTGAGCGACAGGATCCCCGAAAAAAACAGAATCATCTTTAGAAACCGGGCCGATCCCATACGGATAGGGTATGTGCCGTGCAGGCAATGCAAACCGTGATGGCGAAAGAGAGACAGACCGCCCGACCCCGGTATAAGAAGAGACCGAAGCGGTCGTTTAGGAACCCGTTCTCAATACCCTCTTGTCTCCCACTCTTATAGTCAGTTTTATCTCATCAAGGTATTCGAGGAGGGGGATCATGTACTTTCTGGACAGACCGAGAACGGCCTTGACGTCCGCCGGGGACATCTCTTTCTTCAGACTGAGGTACTCCTTTACGGTCTTCTTCAATGCCTCGATGTGGGTCCTGCTGAAGTACATGTCGCCCTTCACCCTTACGACCTTCCCTTCGTAAACGAGCTTCCCGAATATGTCCTTCACATGTTCTTCCTTTATCCGCAGCTCCTCTACGATCTCAGCCGTGGAAGGCGGGGTAAGTCCCCGCTTATCGAGTATCCCCAGGATCTCCGTCTCCACTCTCGATTGGTCCGGTTTTTGGGTGGTGCTCTTCAGTTTCACCCTGTCCTTTTCAATCTCCGCGACACCTTCTCCCACCACGTCTTCAAGTGCTGCCTGGAAGATATGGGGCTCTGCGTCGGGCAGCCTTGTCCTCAGCTCTTCACGGGAAATGCCTATCTTGAGCGGGTTTTTGGCATGAAACTCATCGAGTAATGTCTTGAGCAGCTTTTTGTATGCAAGGAACCGCTCTGCCCTGACGAGTGTTTTTCCCACGGTCTTCATCCACCGGCTGCTCGCCGGATCCGCCACAATCCCCTCCACGACGTCCCGGCCCACGCCGAGGAGCATTGCCAGGTAATCCCTGCTCACGCCCTTGTAGCCGCCCTTTTCTATATGGTACTCAGCCTTTTGCCTGAGAGACCCTTGCTGCAGCAGAAGGTATATCCTCTCCAGGTCATCGGAAAGCCTTTTGTGTCTGCCGGGGGCAATATCGAGAACCGTGCCCCCCCCAAGGGTTTGTATCGCGTAGGACCCTCTCATGATGTAGCGGTCGCCGGGCAGCACCACGGTGGGCTCGAAAAATGCGAACTGCACGAAGGCCTCGTCGCCCGGCTCTATTACATCCCGGTCAAGGAGGATAAGGCGTGCCTCCACCTGCGCGGTTGCGATATGGAAACGGAGGATGGTGTTATTCTTGATAGGTTTGAAGGGGAGCTTCAGGTAGCGGAGGGTAGCGTCGATACGGCTGGTGAGCAGCAGCGTCTCGGGCCGTCCTATAATCGCTCCCCTCTCTATCTCCTGCTTCTCGATGCCCTGGAGATTGAGGGCGACCCGCTGGCCGGCCCCGGCTTCCCTCACGTCTTCGTGGTACGCTTGAACCGTTCTGATCCTGGCCCTTTTCCCGAAAGGGTAGACTTCTGCCTCTTCCCCTGCGCGAATATTGCCGGAAATGCAGGTGCCCGTCACGATAGTCCCGAAGCCTTTTATCGTAAAGACGCGGTCTACGGGAAGCCTGAAGATGCCTTCCCTCGACCTTTCGGCGATCTCCGTCGCGTTCCGCTTTATTTGCTCTCTCAGCAGATCGATGTTTTCGCCCGTCGTGGACGAGACGGGAATGATGGGGGCGTCTTCGAGGAACCCCCCCTTTACCAGTTCCTTGATCTCTTCGGTCACCAGCTCGACCATGTCGTCGTCGACGAGGTCCTTCTTCGTGATCGCGATAATCCCCCTCTTTATGCCGAGAAGCTCGCAGATGTCCAGGTGCTCCCTGGTCTGGGGCATGACCGACTCATCGCCGGCGACGACAAAGAGCACCATGTCGATGCCCCATGCCCCGGCCACCATATGCCTGACGAACCGCTCATGGCCCGGAACGTCGACGATACCGACAAAAATATCCTCTCCGAAGCGGTAATAGGCAAATCCGAGTTCGATAGTAATGCCCCGCTCTTTCTCCTCCTTGAGCCTGTCGCAGTCGATGCCGGTAAGGGCCTTGATGAGCGCCGTCTTCCCATGATCGATATGGCCCGCGGTGCCTATCACCAACTGTTTCATAACCAAATCATACTATAAGGACCAAAAAAGTAAAAGGATAGTGCGACATTTTTGTGCACAGACAGGGGTGGCCTTCGACACTTTTGTGCGTCCTCCCAGGACATCCTATCGCCGATATCGGCAGTATTTCCGGCCTTTCTGCGTCCCATCTCTCCCCGGCACGCCTATTGCTTGCAGGAGAGTCTAAGGCAGGTTGAGCGGAAGACCTTCATCTCTCACCATACAGGGCAGTGAAAGTCGGTGCATGCGTGTAGGATGGTGAAGATACTCATCATGGCGGCCGGGTCTTCCGCTCACAAAAACGTTCCGGCATAAGGAGGATTTATGGGCACAAATAATGTCGCGAGAAAACAGATCCAGGAACGCGCAGGAGCTGCGCGCGCCGAGGACGGGCACCGTGACCACACCCCCTTCTTCGAGGTAAGCAAGAAAGTGGAATCACCGGACATGCTGAAGGGTTGGGTCGAATGGTTCAAGAGGTTAAACATTCCTTGCGCGGTGATGAAAACACGCAGGGGGTACGTTCTCTTGCGGAAGGGCGAGGAGGTGGGGCGGACCAGGTCTAAAAATTCGTCTCAGATGATAGCGAAGGATATCATCTACTCCTTCGGCCTTTAGCCTCAGTTTTACTCTAAGAATGGGCGCCGATCGGACGATCGGCGCCCTTACCGTTCAACGTCCGCCTCACTTTTCCTTTCCCTCCCGCTTCCCGCTCCCAAGGGCAGTTTTTTCAGGAAAGTCTTGACGCAGAGACTGCTTTTGGATTATGTATCTATAGCTATGGAAATGAAGCAGGGAGATATGGATAAGGAAAAGCTCGTAAAGATCATACGGGAACTGCTCAAAACAGGCGATGAGCTCGATTTCCTTATGGAACTGAGAAGGGAAGACCTGGAAAAGCTGTGTGCCTCCATCAGGGACGGGATGTATCAGTC
>Ga0326728_10005364_pt1 | contig 36147 bp, 34 predicted proteins | sample MB3enrmetagenome_FD_207602 | JGI IMG/M metagenome (GOLD analysis project Ga0326728, IMG submission 207602) | Lab enriched peat soil microbial communities from McLean, Ithaca, NY, United States - MB31MN | ecosystem: Environmental > Terrestrial > Soil > Wetlands > Peat | place: USA: New York...
TCCGAGCGTGGAAGCGGCTGCCAGAAGTGCGAGAACCAGAGGGTAGGTTCGGAGCATCAGAAGCTGAACTTCAGCCCAAGTTGGATGACGCGCCCACCGTGGGAGCCAATGATTCTGCCGGCGTCGACATTGGGCGCACTGGCCGAACCGATCATCGTGTCAGGATAGTTCCAGTTCGCATGATTGAGGACATTCAGGGCCGTGGCGTTGAATTCAAAGGCCCGCTCGCCGCCGAGGGGAAGGCGCTTACCCAGGCTGACGTCCATATTATTATAGCCGGGCCCCAGCAGGTCCGCTATGGTGCGAGAGGCGCTCCCCTCGGTAAAGTCCGGGGGCTGATCGAAGGCCGCGGGATTGTACCACTCCGCCGGTCCGGGATTGGCCACGTGCGGACTCACTCCCGGCACGACATTCACGTTGAGCGTGGAAAGGATGTCGCCCGTATTGTTGAATTCCGGATGAGGCGCCAGCGGCGTTCCGTGATTCCAGTAGGCGTTGCCACTGAGTGACCAACCCCGCACCAGAGCGCCCCCTATACCGGAGAAATTCAGCAACGGCTGGTTGGGGCCAAACGGAAACTCATACACGTAACTGAGGGTCACATACTGAGGGGTATTGTACGCCGTCGCGGACCAGTCATTGTGCAAGTTGAAGAGATCCTGATTCCCGTAAGGGCCGGAATAGTCATCCATCTGTTTGGAAAATTCATAATAGGCCGTGAAGGTTAAACCGAACGAGGCACGCTTCTCGGCGCGCACATAGCCGGCGTCCCGCTGGTAGCGTCCCGCCTGGTACTGCCCGTAAAGTTCGAAGCCGGTATATTGAGGGTAGGGCTGGAGCGTCGAGAGAAATGCGTAATTGTAAAGGTTATCCCCATAACTCATGTCGGCCGGGCTGATGGCATTGGGGTTGACGGTGCCGTCGCCCACCAGGAGATCCCGGCCCACGCTGTGGTTCGCTCCCGCCGAAACGGTAATGGAAAAAGGAACTTCCCGCTCGAGGGAAAAGGCGGCGGATTGATAGACGGGCTCCGCCTTGCTCAAGTTCATATAATCCGCTGTGGTGTTATCGGCCGCTGAGGGGCTTAGGTCCGGCAGGGGTGTGCCGAGCGGGGGGATGCCCGCCGTCAAGTCGACCGCCGGGCTAAGTTGCGTGTCGGGCGAAATAAAGGTCTGGCGCGCATTGAACCCCTGCGTGGCCCATTGCCCGTTGTAAATCGGAATCTGGCCATGCGCGCGACTGTATGAAGCGCGCACCACCGTTTTGCTGTTCCCGCGCGGATTCCAGGTGATGCTGAGTGTAGGGTCAATATCGTAATCCACAGGCCGCATGCCCCGCGATATTCCGTCGACGCCGGCAAAGGCGAGCCCCCCGGGAAGGCCGTTGGAAGGGTCAATCACGTCAGGGTCCACGGTGCTCTGGCGATTGTATTTCTCTGTCCGTGGTGTCCGGCGGCTTAAGGTGAGACTGGCGGTGAGGGTGAGATTCTTTCGCGCCGCGTAACGGTCCCGCGCGGTGAACCCCTGGTAAGAGTTGCGAAAATAGGACGGTGCGGTGATGACGGTGCCTTGCGCAGAAGCCGGCAGGCCGAGCAGAAAGCCGGCGAATGGATCGCCGGTATCGGTGATTCCCGGCAAGCTGGTAATATCCGCGGTGAACTGGAAGTAACCGGAAGGGTAAGTGGGATTAAACGAATTCACTTGATAGAAAGCAGCCTCGCCGGTCAGATGAATCGAATGCTTGCCTTTCCGCGTGGACCACGCGTCGGAAACGTCCAGCGTCGCGCGTGCGTTCCGCGAGTTAGGGTAAGCCGTGCCCATCGAAACATAGTTGCTGAGCGAATAGACGGGGAAAGGGTTCGCTGGTCCACTGCCCGACTGTACAACATCGGAGCTCACCGCCAGGCTGGCTGAGTTCACGGTGTTGCTACTGGCGGTATACACGTACTCCAGTTCCGAACGCACCGTAGAAAAGTGCTGCTCCGGCGAGGTGGGGCTGGCGTCGTTGAGGAAGTATTTCGCCGGGCTCAAATATCCGCTCGAAATGGTGGAGTTGGAGGTCAGACGATGCCGCTCACGAAAAGGGTGATCGACCTTGGCGATAATTCCATCGGCATCGTCAATCTGCGGCGAGTTAATAAAGTAGTTATTCTGAAAGAACGGCCCGATATCCGTGTTGGGAGCGGGATACAACGCGAGAGCTTGTTGCGCCACGGGTGAGAGACGGTATGTGGGGATGACATTCCCGGGAAACTGCGCACGCAGATATTGAAGATTGCTGGTGGAGACTGCTTGCGTCGGATCATAAGCGGGATTGGGCGTGGTCTGTGCCGGGTCGTAAATGGGCAGAATATACCCGGAGGGGTCCACGACTTGCGAATAGTCGCCCTGGCGTTGCGGCATGGTGGGAACGGTCAGCAGGTTGGCACGAAAAATCCGCTCGCGCACACCTTCATACGACACCATGAAGAAAGTGTTGTTGGGATTGGAAACGAGATGGGGAAAAAGTACGGGGCCGGAAATGTTAAATCCGAATTGATTGCGGCGAAGCGGGGATACACTCTCTCCATTCTGTATCACTTCGTGCGGTATCGCATCCAGAACGTTATTGCGGAAGTTTTCATAAATCCGTCCGTGCCAACGCATTTTGGGGCCGTGGTGCTCCTGCGCGTTGGGAGGGCTCTCCGGGCGCATTCCCTGGTCCCGGGTGAGTACCTTGAATTCGTCGGCTGCCTGGGAAAGAGGGCTGGGCTGCTTGGAAGGCGTTGTGCCGACCCCCATGGCGCACACTTCTCCACAGACCGCGAACAGGACAAGAGTGACCCTTAATATGACGCCGACCCAAGTCTTCATCAGCAAAATCCGCAAAATTTCACTATATACTTCACTCGGAACTGCCGCAACCCCCCGAAAGTACGCCGTGGCATTGATACCAGTCTGGCTGTTGCCGCCCTGATCCGTTCACTCGCTCGATATGATTGCGGGGAGGGCCGGACCGCCGGGCATCCTGTGCGCCGGGTAAGTCGTGCTCCCTCCCGGGGCCGGACCGCGCGCGGGAAATACCATTAATTGGATGCCATGCCGTACCTTCCCGGTGGTATCGGCAAATCACCCCTTCGTACTTTTGTGCGGGATTCTCCCAAACTCAAACCCAGGGGGGCGCAGCGTTCGCCGTAACGCGGCTTGCAGGCGCGCGGGGTTGGCGTCATGATGAACAAATGCTTACGGAACGTGGACCGAGGAAAACGGCTTTACGCGCGGAATTTCAGAAAAGCGACTTGCTCACCGGCCTTTCCGTGCCTCCTGACGATCGAATGCACAAGCAGGCAAATTCCATCGCCTCGGCCCTGAAGGAGGGGACGGTCGCGGGCCTCCAGACGGGGTGCGCCGCATTCCTGAACATCGCCGCGGATTTCTACGGCGTCGAGAGACCTGGAATCCGCGTTCTCGCCGCCCGCCCGCTGCGCGTCCGCGAGGGCGGCTGGGCTTCGGAGTTATTTGGGGATTACTCTCCGGAAACCCTGCTGATCCGAGTTTGGATGCGCACGGCTGTCCGCAAGCAAGTGACTTCCTTCGGCACTTTCTTGAGCACTCTCTGCCATGAGTTTTGCCATCACCTGGATTATCAGCTGTTCAAGTGCAGCGACTCGTGGCACACACGCGGCTTTTATGAGCGCACGGCTGTGCTTTACCACCACGCGCGAGGGACTCCGGCCAAGCAACTCTTCTGGGTGCCAATGCCGGGCGGCCGGTGGAGAATTGATTGGCCGCGGACCCAGCGCGGCAGCTGAGCTCTTAGACCGGACGAGCCATGGATTGCGACGAGGAACCCATCCGCATTCCCATTACCGACGTCTTCGACTTGCACACCGTGCAACCGAAAGAGGTCGCCGCCGTCGTCGAAGCCTATCTCGAGGAAGCAGACCGTTTGGGGTTAAAGGCCCTCCGCATCATTCACGGCCGCGGCATCGGCGTGCAACGGCAGATCGTGCGCGCGGTGCTAGCGCGGACGCCGTTCGTTATTTCCTTTAATGACGCGCCTCCCGAAGCCGGGGGGTGGGGCGCCACGGTAGTAAAGTTACGCTAGCCGGATGGCCCCATCAGCCCCCGAATCGCTAATGCCGGGCGCCGGGGGAAGAAACCCTCGGGTTTGTCCTGAAGATACGCCGCGCTGCGGACGTTGGCTTGCGGCCCCTACCGGTTCATTCCCGCGAAAATGGTTTTCAGGATCTCGGTGTGCGCGGCGGCGACCAGTTTCTTGGCGTCGCCGATGGCGACCTCCTCGGCTCCGCTCGCCAACTCTTTCAGGGTTTCCGTAATGAAGTCTTGCAGAGGCATAGGCTGGGGGCCACCGGGCCCGACGGCCTTCCGGGGCCCACCCAACTCCGTCGCCACGTAGGGAGGAATCAGCTCAATCACCTTCACCCCCGAGCCTTTCAACTGGTGGCGTAAGGAGAGAGTGAGGGAATGAACCGCAGCCTTGGTGGCGCAATAAACGGAAAAGCGCGCCAGCGGAACAAAGGCCAAACCGGAGGAAACGTTGACCAGCACGGCGTTCGATTGCTGGATCAAATGTGGAACGAACTCTGCTGCGACGCGAATAACTCCCAGCACGTTGGTGTTGATCTCGTCGGTCAACCCTTCCTCATCCAGCGACGTCCCCGGAGCAAACTCCAGCCGCCGCTGCACGCCCGCGTTGTTGAACACCCAGTTTAGGGACGGGAACTCCGCCACAACTTTCCGGACAACGGTCCGAATCGCCGCGGGATCGCGCACATCCAGCAAAAAATAACGCATGCCGGGATTCGCCGCGCAGATTTCCCGGAGGCGATCCTCGCGCCGGCCACTGATGACGACCTGATTCCCCAGCTTATAAAACGCCTCGGCCAGGCCTTTGCCAATCCCCGACGTGCCGCCGGTAATGAAAATAGTGTTCGCGTGCATTTGCATGTGCTGATCTCCGCAGGATGTGCTTCTGGAGAACCATTCATTAACCAGGGATTTCGGCCATGGCCAATGGGCTCCCCATGAGCATATACCCCGTTGCCTTTTTCCTGCATCAGATTTGGGCCGAAACTTCCGGGTCGTCAGCACGCACCCGCGAAATCTCCAGTTGGTCTCCGACCCGAGTGTCCGTACTGGACACCGTATGGATGGGAAGTTCCAGCACGCTGTGCGCCTGGAAACTGACCTTGGAGATACGATAGGGGCGAACCTGCTCCTCAACACTAACGACCGCGTGATAGCGGTCGAGGAAGATCAGATCCAGGGCGTACAGCATGCCGATGGTGTGGACTCCGTGCGACGGAACAATCCAAAGTCCATTCCCGGTGCGGACCCAGAGCCGGTTAGTGCCGAGCAAGCCCACAAGCCGGCTGAAGAAGCCGTCGGCCACTTTGGCGTGCGTGGCTACTGACCTCTCGCGGGTCTTGTTGTAAACACAGACGTACTTACCGCTGCCAGCGGCTGTCGCGTGCACAGCTCATGCCTCGCAGTTCGAAAGTCCCCGCTCCCAACAACCGGCCCAACTACTTGGTTGCCTTACTCGTGCGGCGCCAGATGATGATGGCGAAAATGATAACTGCTCCGATACCCGAAATAATTTGAATCATCGTTGAACTCATGTTAAGCCTCCTCAAAAATGTATCCTGCTACCTTCGATGGGGAAAAACGTACTGCCCCGCCCGCGATGACGGCGTCATCGATGAAGCTGCCCCAGAATGCGAAACATCGTGATCACTGCGGGACCCAGGATGACGACAAAAAGAGCGGGGAAAATAAAGAAAACCAGGGGAATGACCATTTTAACGGTGGTCTTCGCGGCCATCTCCTCGGCGCGCTGCCGGCGTTTCATGCGCAGATCATCGGAATGAATACGCAGCGATTGCGCCACGCTGGTGCCGAAGCGGTCAGTTTGAATCAAGGTGGCGACCAACGCCTGAAGATCGTCCACACCTGTCCGCGCGGAGAGAGAGCGGAGCGCCTCCATCCGGGTTTTACCCACACGCACTTCGGCATTGACGAGGTCAAATTCCTCGCACAATTCCGGGTGCGCGATCCGCAATTCCTCGCTGACATACATGAGCGCCTGATCAAGGCCCAAGCCCGCCTCCATGCAAATGACGAGGAGGTCGAGGGCGTCCGGCAAAGCCAGGCGCAGGAGTTGCTGCCGGGCTTTCACCTGCCGGCCCAACCAGATATCCGGCAATATAAATCCCGCCACCCCCGCCACGACAAAGAGGAGAACGGGATTGCTTTTGTAAAAGCCCGTGAAATAAGTCAACCCGCCCAAAGCCACGATCACGATAAATCGCGCCGCGCGGAAGGCCGCCGCCGCTTCCGGCCGCCGGAAGCCAGCCCGCGCCAGCCGCTGGTCTGTCTCCGAAGATCGGTCGGACGAAGAAGGAAGGATCCTGGAAATCCCGGAGAGGATCGTGTCCAGCAGTTTCTGCCGCGATTCTTTCAACCCCACCTGCTCGTGTCCGGGAAGGCGCCAGAGCCGCCCGAGCCGGTCGGTAATCAGCAGAGATCCACCGGAAAAGGCATAGATCAGCGCCATCACGACGATGATGCTCGCCCCAAAAATTACGACGCTGGCGGATCCGAACATAAAACGGCTGCTCCTCAGCGAAAGGTTCAGACCTTGATCTTGACAATTCTCCAAACCATGACCGCACCCAGGGTCTGCAAGATGGCGGCGGTGATGAGCATGAGCTGGCCCAGACGGTCCGCGAACAGCAAGTTCACATAATCAGGATCGAGCACATGCAACAGAAGCATCATAATCACGGGCAACGCCATCAGAATGGCCGCGGTCAGGCGGCCCTGGGCGGTGCGCACCCGCACTTCTCCGGCGATTCTGAATCTCTCCCGGATCACGTGGGCAAGGTTGTCAAGAATCTCGGCGAGATTTCCGCCCGTCTCTTTCTGCACCAGCAAGGCGATCACAAAAAGGCGAACGTCCACCAGCGGGACCCGGTGGCAAAGGCTCAGGAGCGCTTCTCGCAAGGGCAAACCGAATCGCTGTTCGTCAAAGGTGATCCGAAACTCGGTGGAAACCGGATCCGGCAAGTCGGTGGAAACAATTTCCAACCCCGCAGCAAAGGAGTGTCCGGCACGCACCGAGCGCGAAAGGAGCTCAATAACCTCGGGGAATTCCCTCTCAAAAGCCGCCATACGCCGTGACCGCTTTATGGCCACAAAAATCATCGAAAGAAAGGCGGCAGGAACACCCGCCGCGACCCCCAGCCAGAAGTTGCCATATAAAATCCTTACCCCTTGCATCGTTGCCAGCCCCATCGCGGCGCTGATCAGCACGATCTTTCCCGGTCTCACCTGCATTCCCGCCTGGGCGATGAAGTTGCGCAGGCGTCCCGGCCACGACCAACGCACCAGCATTTTGTTGAGCGTGGGGATGCTGCTCAACAATTCGTCGCGGATCAGATTCAGGTCGAGCGCATTCTGTGCAAACGGGGTGCCCTTCTCAATGGCTTCCAGGCGGCCCCGAATGATGTCCCCATCCTTGGGTCCCCTCGTGACCACATAGATGCCCGCGAAAATCAGGATGATGATCAAGAACACGAGGGCTGCCAATAACAACGGCATGAGGCGATCCCTTCTTAATGCAGCCGGGAGGATTCGAACATGGACGGGGGCAGGTTGACGCCGGACGCCGCCAAGCGCTCCGAGAGGCGGGGGCGAATTCCCGTAGCCGTAAATTCCCCGAGGACCGCGCCATTTTCCGCCAGACCGATCTTTCGAAACGCGAAAATTTCCTGCATGCTGATGATGTCCCCTTCCGTTCCGGTGATTTCCGAGATGCTCGTAACCTTCCGGGTACCATCACTCATGCGACTGATCTGCACCACCACATCGATGGCGGCGGCAATCTGCCGCCGCGTGGCAATTTCCGGCAAATTCAAATTCGCCATGGCAACCATCGTTTCCAGACGACCCAGGGCGTCGCGCGCCGAATTGGCATGGATCGTCGTCAGTGAGCCGTCATGGCCCGTATTCATCGCCTGAAGCATGTCGAGTGCTTCCTCGCCGCGGACCTCGCCCACAATGATCCGGTCCGGGCGCATGCGCAGGCTGTTGATCACCAACTGTCGCTGGTGGACAGCGCCCTTCCCCTCCACGTTGGGGGGGCGCGTTTCAAGCCGCACGACGTGATCCTGGTGAAGTTGCAGTTCCGCGGCGTCCTCAATGGAGATAATCCGTTCGCGGTTGGAGATGAAGGACGAGAGGATATTCAGCAGGGTGGTTTTGCCCGCGCCCGTGCCCCCGGAAATAAGCGTATTCATGCGCGCAAAAACACATCCTCGCAACAAGGCCAGCATCCCGGAAGTCAGGGTCTGGTTGCGCAGCAGAGCCTCCACATTCAAGGGCACCCGCCCAAACCGGCGAATCGAGAGACAAGGGCCGTCAATGGCCAGGGGAGGAATAATGGCGTTCACCCGCGAGCCGTCCGCCAGGCGCGCATCCACCATCGGCGACGATTCATCAATTCGCCTTCCCACGGCCGAGACGATGCGGTCGATGATGGCGAGCAAATGCGCTTCGTCGCGAAACTGCACGTTGGTCCGTTCCAGCAGTCCGCGGCGCTCCACGTAAACATCTTTATGCGTGTTTACCAGGATATCGGAGATGGTGTTATCCTTCAGCAGGGGTTCAAGGGGACCCAATCCGAACACTTCATCGAGAATCTCCTGGGCGAGGCGCTCCCTCTCCTGGAGGGTCATCGGCGTACTTTCCGCGGTGGTCAAACTCTCGACGATCTGCGCCACTTCGGCGCGTACGGCGTCTCGATTCAACTGCGTGACGCGGTCCAGATTCAATCGCTGGATCAGCCGGCGGTGAATCACCGCCTTCACCTTGCCCAAATCGGGCTGACCCGTGTAGGTATCCGCCATCTACCCTCTTATCGCTTGCTTAAGAAACAGCCCGAGGAAAGACCCTCGCTTCTCCACGCTTTCCCGGCGCACCCCGGAAATCTGCTCGGCCATCTGGCGAAACTTCTGCACCAATTGATCGTTTTGACCCCGCGAAAGTTCCATGCCCAAGTTCACCGCCCGGCTCACTTGCTTGAAGTCGTTGGGCAGGCGCTCGAAGATTGGCAGCTTCACGCGCTTCTCGAAGGCTTCGAGGGGGTCCTCATCCGCCCGGTGCCAGCGATTGACCACCAGGCGAAGGCGGTCCGAGTCAATGCCCAGGGATCGCAGCAAGGTGACTTGCCGCTCCAGACTCCATAAGCTGGGCACATTGGTTTCCGTCACCAGAACGATTAGGCGGGCCAAACGCAGCACCGGCAACCACTCAGAAGAACAACTGGGGCCGATATCCGCCACCACGAAATCAAAGCTGCTTTGGGCCACATTAATGACCCGGGCAAGGGACAGGGGGGAAATCCGGTCCCATTCATCGGCGTGGGAAGCTCCGGCGAGCACTTGCACGCCGCTCTTGTGATTCGCCAGCAATCCGCTGAAGAGATGGCCATCGAGGCGGTCAAGACTTTCCACCGCGGCGCGGAAGGAAAACCGTGTCTCCAAATCCAGCAGCAGGGCGGCATGGCCCAGCGGGCGGCCCAAATCGAACAACACCACGCGCTTCCCCGCCCCGCGCGCCAACTGCACGGCGAGATTCACCGCGACCGTGGTCGTCCCCACGCCGCCTTTGGCCCCTGCGACGACCAGAAGCTTCTCCATTTCGGAGTGCGGCATGCCCCGCTGCTTGACCAATCGTTCCAGCATTTCCCGCACCACCATGGGGTCAATCGGCTGGGACAGGAATTCGCGCACGCCGCTGCGCATCGCCTGCATCAGCAGGTCAGGGCTCGGCTCCTGATAGGCCGAGCAGGCAATGATACAGGCGGCGGGATTGAGCCGGTTCAAGCGGGCGGCAAATTCCAGGGGGGACTTCGCATCGCGGCCGATTTCCACCAAAACCACATCGGGCACGGCGGCGCGGGAAGTGGGGCCCTCGCCCGCCATCAGGTCCCACTGCGCAATGGGCTGCACCAACCCGGTCTGCTGCAACATGGCCAGCAAGGCCGCGCTGTTCTTCGTATCCAGACTTACCACACCCACGGTCAACATGCTGCGCATCCTTTCGCGCCCTTCTCGCCTCATCGCGCGGGCAGAAGTTCCTCTCCCTCATTTGCGGCTCGGGGCCGAACCGTTCGTAGCGGGCAGAGGCTTCAGGAACGTGTCCGGGAAGGGTGGCACAGGCGGCTGCTTCGGCGGCGCATCCCACCGCACAATGTGCGGCGTCACCATGACCAGCAACTCATCCTGACTTTTGGTGATCGAGCGACTTTTGAAAAATTGCCCGAGGATGGGCAAATCCCCCAGACCGGGGATCTTCGAAAATTGCTCCACCACCTGGTTATTCACCAAGCCCGCAATCACAAAACTCTGTCCGTCTTTCAACGTCATCTCCGACTCCACGCTCCGCGTGGCGATGGAGGGGATGGTGAACCCCTGGATGGTAAGGGCGTTGGTATAATCCAGCGAGCTCACTTCCGGGGCCACCTTCAAGTGGATCAGGCCCTCTGAGGTAATGACCGGAGTAAAGCTCAACTTCACCCCGTATTCCCGAAACTGCACGGTGACCACGGGCACACCTCCGGTGGCCCCCTGCACCACTGGAAACGGAAATTGCCCGCCCGCCAGAAAACTCGCCTCCTTACCGGTCTCGGTCAGCACGTTGGGCTCGGCGAGAATTTGGAGCAGGTTTTTCTCTTCCAGGGCCTGGATCACCACACCAAGATCAATGTCCGGGCGGAAGATAAAGATGTTCAGCAACTGGCTGAGCGTCATGGGAACTCCCGCCGAACTGATGGCGGATGTCGATGTGGTCGTAGAACTTCCGGTGATGGTTTGACCGGATTGAATCGTGGGGGGTGAATACTGCCCAGTGGAGGTGGAAAAAACCGTTTTCGCCGGCGACGTGCTGAGCAGGTTTGCGCCCAACTGGCTCATGGTGGAGCGGTCAACGTCCGCAAATTTCACTTCCAGCAACACCTCTCCGCTATTCGCAGTCCGGGTCTGCAAGAGGCTAACCACACCCTCCGTGCGGGGCGACATGGCCTGCGCGATGGCCACCAAGTGTTCCGCCGCGGCGGGCGAGGAAACCTGGCCGGAAAGCGTTATTACGCCCCCCCGCGCTTCCACTTGCACCGGCTCGCCGGGCATGACTTGGTGGATTTTCGCCACCATTTCCGACACATCCATATCAACATAGGCATCAAACGTCCGGCTTTGTCCCGTCTCATCCCAAATCACCAGGGAAGCCACGCCCGGCGACTTGCCGTTCATGAGGATTTGTGTGGGGCTTAACACCAGCACGTCCACGATCGTTGGGTCAGCCATCGAAACTCGGCAGATGCGTGCGGGCGACGTCATCACCAGCGTGTGCCCCACCAGGAGGTGCAGCGCCTGGGAGGAAGGCCCAGGGCGACCCGGTTGCAGCGCTGCCGCCGGGCCAATTTGGGCCGCCAACGCCTCTCCTCCGCAGTTCATGAGGGCCGGCAGAGTGACCAACAGGGCAGTGGCCGCCAGCTTTAGCAAGTTGTGTCGCGTGCTCGGAACTTTCATGGAACCGCCTGCTTCAAACGATCATCGAGAAACGTCTGGGTTTCAATCTTGTCGCCGCGGATCACTTGCACGGTAAACGGCACGGGCGGCGGAGCCGACGCCCTTGCCACAACCCCGCGCCGAACCGCGGCCGCCGGGGCCTTACCCTGAAACAGGGTGGAGCCATAGACGGGGCCGGGATTCGCGTCGGTCACGTCCACCGTGTTGCGCAAAGCCAAATGGATTTTGCCTTCCGCAGAAGCGAGCGTCAGTTTCTCTCCGTCTTCAGGGCTTACCAACAGCGTGACCACGGGGGCCGTCTGCGGTTTTCCGTTTTCCGTCTGCAACTCCTGCCCGACGGCCAATACCCGAAGGTGTTCCAGAATGGTGCGGGTTACCGGCCCTGCCGGCCCTATGCCGGTTACCAGAACATCCACGGTCGTGCCCGGGGTCACAAACCCGGCCACGGCTACCACGTCATCAACACCCACGGACATGGCGCGCATGCCTTCCGGGATGGAGACGGGCAGCCCCGCTCCCGCCTCGCGTTTCGCCAGTTCCTGATCCAAAACCACTTCATCCTGAACCAATGGGACGATCAAAGCGCGGCCCACACAATCCTCCAAACGCGCAAACGATCCCGGCGGCTGCCTCCCCACCGGCCACTCCAGCAGCGTCAAATCATCGGCGGTCAAACGCTGGCCCAATTTCAGCGCGCCGCCCGCCACCACCACTTGAACCTGCCGTGCCGCCTGCCCCGCACCGGCCTGCTGGAGTTGCCGGTAGACATAACCGCTGGCCATAAATGCCACCAGTAGCGCCCCGCCCAACCCGAGCAACACCCGATTGCGATTCATGCGTTCATCCCAACCTATGGCAAAGCCGGAGCGCCGACATCATGGCGAAAAACCAGCCGGTTGAAAGCGCTGCTGCCACCCCGAACGGGATCTTCAACAATCCCGGATTATCCAGGGTGATGGCGCAGGCATAATTCACGTGAAAGGTGGAATATGCCACGAAGAGCACCCAAAGATTGGTGAGGGTTTGGCGCACCTTCCGTTGCCGGATAACTTCCACCACCGACATGGCGGCGGCAATGAGGACCGTACCCAACAACACGACCATGACCCGCTGCGGCCCCAGGAAGGCGCCAAGCGCTCCCATAAGTTTCCAGTCTCCCGCACCCAACCCTTCCATCAACACAAACGGTAGAAAAACGCCCAAGCTGAGGCCGGCGCCTTCCAGCGATAACTTCACCCCCGGACCTCTCCAGAGCGCGGCGTTGAGGATCAATCCCGCCATGAGAGCCGGCACGGTCAGCCAGTTGGGAATCTTCCGGATCCGCCAATCCAACCAGCCCGCCCATCCGGCCAAGCCCAGGGCGCTTGCCGAAATCACCACTTCCTTCCACCAACCGCTATTCATTCCGACCTCACCACTCTCGGAGCTGTGAAAAATTACGATCTTCACCGCCGAGGCGCTGAGACGCAGAATAAGTGTCAGGTGTCCGGTACCAGGTGTTAGGGTTTTACCTGCACCCGGAACCTAACACCGCCTTTGCTCTGTGCCTCCGCGCCTCGGCGGTAGGGCAGGCCTTTCTTTCCCATAAGGCGTGCTAGCTGGATGTCGTCAAACTAGCTGCCGCATTTGCAAATACCGTGCTGATGGAACTCGCCAGAGTTTTCATTGAGGCAATGGCAGCCAGCGCGACCAGGAATATCAGCAGTCCGTACTCCACCAAGTCTTGGCCTTGGTCTTCCTGCCAAAGCCGTGTCAAGAAATTCTTCATGGGGATCTCCTCCTCATTCATTTATGGCACCCTCACGCGACTTCGATTTTCGCAATCAGGTAGGCATCCAAGTTGCCAAAGTCCAAGCACTGCGGTGAGAAAATATCTCTGTTGAAGACAAAGGCGTTAATTCCAAGTTACCCTGAGTTGAGGGATTCCACCCGTTGCGGGAATTCTCCGCGCCACCTTTTGATCATGCTTAAAGCTCCCATTTTCGCCACTCGGATCAATTTCTTGGCAAAGTGCCAGCTTATCTTCTTGATTAATATAATGAGAAATTTGTTATATCGATCGAGGGCATGGCAGGCCTTGAACCACACCGCGCAAAGATGAGGAAAACCTTAACTCCGAAATGCATTGCCGGACTGTGGCGCCTTCCCACAGCTCAAGGCAATCCGCTTCTGGACTGGAATGGGATCAACAACGGAGAATTCTCGCGAGGGAGCAGCAGGGTGGAGTTATAGCCTCACCCTTCTCTCGGCGCGAGGAAAGCTGGTCAATCTCGTGAAGAATCCATGGCGAAGGGACGCCTTAATGTTTTTGCGTGTGGTAGGTCACCCCAAAGGCAAGGCGCAGATGGTCCTGGGTGTTGGTGCCGTTATTCGGCAGGTAGGAGCGAACATAGTCCGCCTCGATCGCTCGCAGGGCAAGGTGTTTCGTGATGGCGATATCCAAGCCCCCGCCCGCTTGGAATGCAAAAGAGCTGGCTTTGCTGTCCGTTCCGGTGGGTAGCGGGAAGATGCTGCCGAAACCGCGCACGCCGCCCGCCAACGCTTCCACAAATACCCTGCTTTCACGTTTGGAGGGCAGGCGGCGTGTGTAACGCGGCCCGATCATGAAAGCGATCTCATTCAGGTTTACACCGGGGGCAATATTGGAGGCATGATCGCCCGTCACGTTCATGGCCACACCGAAGTTGTGGAAGAAGGTGGCGGCGGCGTCGAGGCTTCCGCCCTGGAGCCAGAAGTCGCCGCTAGTGCTGGGCGTGATCTTGGCGCTTTCGGTGGTATAGGTCACGGCCAGGTCGCTGGAAGTCACCTGGAACCGTGGCGCCGAAGGTTGTTTGTTTTGCGCGCAGGCCAGGGGTCCGCCCACGGTCATGGCCCCGACGAGAAATGCTGCCCAAAAGGTGGTCCGCATGATTTCTCCCTTGTGACATGGCCGACCTGCCCCGATCCATCGGAGTCCTGGCCATGACCTCACACGGGCCGCATGCCCGTGCTACGACTCTCCCTTGTAGCATGGCCATCTTGGCCATGACCTTTCACGGGCAAGATGCCCGTGCCACGTCTCTCCCTTTACTGCACGGTGAGGGTGACGGTGGTGGTATGCGACAGGCTGCCGGAAGTCGCGGTAATGGTCACCGTATAATTCACCGGTTGCTGTGCGAAGTATCCGCCGCTGGTTCCGCCGCAGGCGGAAAGGCCCAGGGTGGCGCAGGTTATCGCCAACATCAGCATCAGCATGCCCGCCCACCTTCCCGCCCTTCCCGCCTTCCCCTTGGAGCGGCGCATCCTGCTTCCGAAGGGCAGCAGGAATATTCCTCCCACCATCGCCAAGGCCAGCCCCCGGCCCAGAGGATTGGCGTGATTGCGCGCCAGGATCTGGTTGGCAAGTTGGATGACCAGGGTGATGTTGGTTCCCGCCGAACCAGCGGCCAGCGACGTGGGCGTAAGCGTGCCCGTCGCGCCGGGGGGCAGGCCGGTGAGCGTGAAGGTCACCGCGGACGGGAAGTTCAGGCCATTGGATGGACCCACAAAGAAAACATAGGTTGCCGTGCTTCCCGGGTAAAGCACCGGCGACGCGGTCCCGGCCGGCGCGGGCGAAACGTTGAGGGCGAAGTCTTCCACCAACTGCGCCACCACCGAGCTGGTGACGCTGGCAAAGTTGGCGTCACCACTGTAGGTCACCGTAAGGGAGTGCGTGCCGATCGCCAAACTGGACGTGGTATATGTTGCCACGCCGCCCGCCGTCAGCGTTCCGGAACTTATGAGCGTTGTTCCGTCATAGAAGCTAACGGACCCGGTCGGAATGCTTGCCGGCGAAGATACGGTGGCCGTAAAGGTTACCGAATTCGTCTTCAGCACGGGATTCAGGGAAGACACGAGTGAAACTGTGGGCTGCGCTTTGGTGACGGTAAACGCCACACTCGCGCTCACTGACTTGTAATCGGTGGTGTCCGTGGGGGTGAATGTCGCCGTCAAGGTATAGCTGCCTGCCACTAAGACGGTGGAGTTGGTCACCGTGCTCGCGCTCCCGCCGGAGGGCGTTACGGTGTAGGCGAAGCTTCCCGCCACCTGCGTGGTTCCATTCAGCGCTGTGGCATTCAGCATCCCGCTCAGCGTGGCGCCGTACGTGATTCCCGCTGCGGGGCTCCAGTTGATGGTCGGGGTGACCGGGTTGATCTGCTCGACGAGCGGGGCGCTGGTTACGCCCAAGTAATTGGCGTCACCACCATAAACGGCAGTAATGGAATGCGTGCCGACAGTGAAGCTCGTGGAGGTGTAAGCCGCCACGCCCGGCGGGACTACGCCCGGCCCAACCTGGCCCGGCGTCAGCGGTCCCAAACTTAGTTGCGTTGTTCCGTCAAAGAAGGTGAGGGAGCCCGTGGGTGTGCTCGCGGTCGGAGAGACGGTGGCGACAAAGGTAACGGCGCTATATACCGGCGAGGGGTTCTGAGAAGACGTGGAGAGTGCCAGCAAAATCGCCGGCGTTGCTTTGTTCACCGTCACGTTCCCGGCCAAATAAGTAAAGTTGTAGTTGCTGTCCACTGCCCCCGAGCAGGTGTTGGCCCCTGTGTCCGTCCCTGCCGGAGTGGAACTGGTGGCCGTGGTCGAGCACGTGGGAGCGGGGGTCAGGCTCGCCGCCGTGTCCGTGCCCGCGAAAGCGCTGTACATGGGGGTGACCGCCGGGGGCGTTCCGCCGTAAGTCATGCTGGTGCTCGAGGCGGTGATGGTCAGCGAGGCTTTACTGACCGTCACATTCCCGGCCACATAAGTGAAGTTGTAATTGTTGTCCACGGCGCCGGAGCAGGTGTTGGCGCCCGTGTCGGTCCCCGCCGGGGTGGTATTGCTCGCCGTCGTCGAGCACGTGGGAGCGGGGGTCAGGCTCGCCACCGTGTCCGTGCCCGCGAACGCGCTGTACATGGGGGTGACCGCCGGTGGCGTCCCGCCGTAAGTCATGCTGGTGCTCGAGGCGGTGATGGTGAGCGAGGCTCTCCCGACCGTGACGTTCCCGGCCACGTAGGTGAAATTGTAATTGTTGTCCACGGCGCCGGAGCACGTGTTGGCCCCCGTGTCCGTCCCTGCCGGAGTGGCACTGGTGGCCGTGGTCGAGCACGTGGGAGCGGTGGTCAAGCTCGCCGCGGTGTCGCTGCCCGCAAAGGCGCTATACATGGGGGTGACCGCCGGGGGCGTTCCGCCGTAGGTCATGCTCGTGCTGCTGGCGGTGATGGTCAGCGAGGCTTTATTTACGGTCACCGAGCCGTTGACGTAGACAATGTTGTAGTAGCTCGGAGCGCCGGCGCCTGAGCAACTGGTGAAGGGGGAAGACCCGGCGGGACTGCTGGACGACGCCGTGGTCGTACAGGTAATTCCCGTCACCACCGCCGATGTGTCGCCATTCACAAATCCGCTGTACATGGGCGTGATGGTGGGCGCCGCCCCACCGTAGGTCATGGTCTGACTGCTGGCGGTGATGGTCAACGTGGTGGGCGTGCCGGTACCACTCAGGCCAATATTTTGAGTGGCGGGATTGCCATTCAGGGCGTTGTCCGTGAATGTCGCGTCACTCACGAAGCTGCTGTTCGTTTGAGGCACGAACATGACGCTTAGATTGCAACTCGCCCCGGGCGCAAGCGAGAAAGTAGTGGTGCAATCGGGCGGGGTGCCCGGGCCGGCCGCCTGCTCGAAGGAGGTCACACCGAAGCTGAGGCCGGGCGCGACGGCATTGAGCGATTGGTTGCCGATGTTTTGCGCTGTGACCGATTGCGGGCTATCGCTACTCGTGCTGCCCACGACGGTCGTGGCAAAACTGAACGTCGGCGCCGCGGAACGCTGAACCTCCACCACCCGGCTGTTGCCGGTATCTGCGATGAAGACATCGCCCACTCCGTCCACCGCCACACCGAACGGATCAAGCAGTCCGCTGCCCACCGTGGTCTGGGCGCCGCCCCCGGCCGGAACCTCCACCACCCGGCTGTTACTGTAATCCGCGATGAAAACATCGCCCGCTCCATCCACCGCCACACCGGTCGGCTCATCGAGGCCGCTGCCTAGCGTGATTTGGGCGGCCCCCCCGGCCGGGAGCTCCACCACCCGGTTGTGGCCGAAATCCGCGATGAAGACGTCGCCCGCTCCATCCACCGCCACACCGTAAGGGCCATTCAGTCCGCTGGCCGGCAGCGTGGTCTGGGGGCCGCCCCCGGCCGGAACCTCCACCACCTGGTTGCCGGCGTAATCCGCGATGAAGACATTGCCCGCTCCGTCCACCGCCACACCGGTCGGGAGACTCAGTCCGCTGCCCAGCGTGGTTTGGGCGCCGCCCCCGGCCGGAACCTCCACCACCACCTTGCTGGTGTAATCCGCGATGAAAACATCGCCCGCTCCATCCACTGCCACACCGGGCGGGTTACTGAGTCCGCTTCCCACCGTGGTCTGGGCGCCGCCCCCGGCCGGAACCTCCAGCACCCGGCTGTTGTGAGTATCCGCGATGAAGACATCCCCCGCCGCATCCACTCCCACACCCCATGGGAAACTGAGCCCCTCCGCGCCGACGCTAACCGTCAGCGTGGTCTGGGCGCCCGGGTCGAAGGCAACGGCGGGCCCCTGGCCTATACCGTAAACCATCGTGGTCACCAGCAGGGTGCTCGTGGAGTTGGTGAGCTGGACGGCGCCCAGGCGCAACCCGGGCGCGCGCGGAGCAAACTGCGCGGTGACCGTACAGGAGGCCGGGGCCGTGATCGTGCCCATGCAGGTATTGCTGCTCAGGGTGAAGTCCAGGTTGGGCGCGCCCTGGGTGACGACCGTAGGATTCGTGGCGAACGTGGTGGTGGTGTTGACGCTGTAGTTCAATGTGAGCGTGCTGCTGGAGCCAATGTTGACGTCGGCGAAGTTGACCGCAGTGGGCTGAACCTCCACCACCCGGTTGTTGGTGGTATCCGCGATATAGAGCGTTCCGTGAATGTCCAACGAAACGGCTTCGGGGTGATTGAGCGTCAGCGCTCCCGTGCTCAGGACCGAACCCACCCCCGCCGGCGTTACCACCGCGATGCGGCTATGTTCAAAGTCGGCAATATAGACATTCCCCAAGCCATCCACGGCCACACCTGTTGGGCCGCTCAGACCGTTGCTCAGGCCGGTGATGCTGAGGACCGAACCCGTCGTGCCTCCCGCTGCCACCTTTACGATACGATCGTTGCCGGAATCAGCGATATAGAGGTTCCCCGAAGTGTCCACGGCCAAGCCGGCGGGCGACGACAGCGTCGCGGGGGTCGGCGAAACGGTAATGGCGAGGGCGGAAGCCGTCCCGCCGGAAACTTCCACGATCCGATTATTTCCTGTGTCGGCAATGAAGATGTTGCCGGACGGGTTTACCGCTATCCCCTGCGGAACCGACAGCGACACGCTCCCCAGGTTCACCACCGACCCGCTTCCCGAGGGGCTAACTTCCACGATGCGCTCGTTTTCCTCATCCACGATGTAGAGGTTCCCGGTCGAATCTAGAGCAAGGGCGTCCGGGTGGGACAATGAACTCACGCCGCTGATGGAGAGTACGGACGCAGCACCTTGGGGATTCACTTTCACGATTCGATTGTTTAGGAAGTCTGCAATGTAGATGTTGCCGGAAGGATCGACAACGGTACCATAAGGTTCGCTGAGAGTAATGCTGCCGGTGCTGAGGACCGAGGCCACACCGTTGAATGTTACCTGCGCCCGGGCCAGGGGCGCCGCGCCGAGCAACAGCAGGCCCGCTAGCACGCACAGTACGGGCACGCCATGGCGTGCCCGTACAACCAAACCCCGGCGATCTGATTCGTCCCAACGCGGCACGTGGCAAGGCCAGCCTGTCCCCATGAATCGGGATCCCGCCCGCGCGCCGTCATGGCCATGCCCCAAAGGCAAAAGGTTTTCCTTGTCAAGGATGGGATCAGCGAGGTCGCACATCGTCATGGCTCCTTTGCCCTGGGCGGTTGGTCATCTTGGGTGAAATCATTAGGCCGTATCTCATTCAAATCTGTGGTCGTCAAAAGGGCACGCCTGCAAGGCAATCACCCCACGAATGAATGCCTCAGACTGTTCTGTTTCCTGATGAAGAACCAACATTATATTGGGGGGTACGGTCAGGGTCAAGCCGAACGCGTAGCACGGCCATGTTGGCCGCTGTGGCAGGGGCGTGCGCCGAGACGTAGCATGGGCATCCTGCCCGTGCGCGGTCAGGGCCAGGATGGCCATGCCACGAGCAGCCTGAGCGGGTCGCTCCCGCGACAGCAGGCGGGACGCCCGCACCACGAAGTTCTCTCACCCGGGCAGGAACCATGTCGGTCTTTTTGTCCTTTCATACACCATGAATTAAGTACACAAAATTCACTTAACCATTTCTATATCTACTGATATACTTAATAGTAGGCCAGTATCAACTGGCGGAACGACCGCGGCCCTATCCAAGGGTCGGCGGAATCCATAGTAAAAGGCAGTGGCTAGTGCCTGGCGGTTAGTGGCTGGCGAAAACACCAAGACCGCGGGCCTGCGAACAACTCGCCGCTCTCGCCGCTTTCCACTAACAACTAGCCACTAATCACTCGCCAGTGTCCTCGGAGGTTTTTATGTCCTTAACAGCGAAACGGAAAACAACGGAGAAGAAGTTGGCCGCAAATCGCGTGAACGGGCGCAAATCACGGGGCGCCGTTACGCCGACGGGCAAGGCGCGCGCGGCCCGGGCCAATTTGCGGTACGGATTCTATGTGCAGACGAACGGAGCGCTGACCGCTCTGGGAGAAGACCCGGCCCAGTACGCCGGGCTCATGCATTCCCTGCAAACCAATCTCGTCGAGGGCCTGGAAATCGAGTTGAAGGAACTCATCGGCGACACCCTGTGGCGGATGAAGCGCGGCGCGCGCATGCAGAACGGCTTGGCCGCGAAGCGCGTGCTCAGCGGGTTGGATATGGAACAACTGGTGGTGGCCCCCGGCATGCTGGAAATTCATGAAACTTACACGGCCCTGTGCACCATCGGCAAAATGCTCCACCGCCCGGATTCCACCCCCGCGCGCGGGGAAATCACGGCCATGATGGATGCCTTCGGGGAGACCCCGCCGGACGACGTCAGCAAACTCTTCCCGCTTCTCCAGTCCTGTGGGGAAGCGGCCGCGAAAGCGCCGGGGCCGGTAAGAGAAAACGGCGAAAGCGGACCGGCACCTTCGACCGCCGCAGGGCAGGAAAGAGAAGCGGCGCTCGAGACGCTGAAGGCCGCGCTGTTTGCGACCATGCTCCCCTACCGAAGGACCTTGGAAGTCCTCACGGAGAAATGCGAGAAAGTCCGCTCGCCGGAAAATATCGCCGCGCTTATGGCCCCGCGGGACGATAGTTCCTTGCTGATGCAAAGATACGAAGATTCCAACCTCCGCCAACTGTGGCGGCTCACCAACATCCTGGCCAAAGTGCAGAATGGTGCGCTGACATAAAAAGATGTTAAAAATGAAGGGTGCTCCCAATGGTTGATTGAAAACAAAGGGGCAAAAAAAGTGCTCCCAATGGTTGATTGAAAACAAACGAGTTAGCTTAATTTCACGATGAGTTGATGAAAGGAAAGGAGATAGAGGAAATCATGAAGGATGAATTACGAAGGCTGAAAGATGAAGTATGAATTATGAAGTGAGAAGGCTGAAGGCTCTTTGCCTCGCGCTTGCCGAAGGGATGGCCTTACTGTTTCGCTGGCGTGACTCACGGGAAAAACAGTAACGAGTGGCATGTAATGAGTGACGAAATACGGAGTCAGAAGTCCGGCGCCTGCAGTCGGCGGACACAGGGCGGAGGGCCAAGGGGTGGAACGCCAGAGGCGGAAAGGCAGGCAAGCCGACACGTTTAATCTCAACCCGGCCGCCCACACTATCCCGCTTCGGTTATCGACAGTTTCGGGTGCAAAGATGAATCGATTTGCCGACATTGAAAGTTGTCAATCGCAAATCACTCGATGAACCAATGGCTCGGTGATCCGATGGCCCGATGATCCGATGACCCGATGAGCAAATGGCCCGATAATCCGCGCGCCCGATCCACACATTGAGTGGACGATTCCGCGAATGTGATTAACAATAGGGCGAACCGATTGAAGCGTGGGGAGAACACGCCGTGCTGAACGGAAAGAAAGTTTTTGTGGTCATGCCCGCGTACAATGCCGCCCGCACTTTGCGGCAGACGTGCGCGGAACTGCCGCGGGAAATCGTGGACGAGGTCTTGCTGGTGGATGACTCCAGTTCCGACACCACCGTGCAGTTGGCGCGCGAGTTGCACCTGACCACCTTTGTCCACCATCGCAACCTGGGGTACGGCCGCAACCAGAAAACCTGTTATCGCGAAGCCTTGCGCCGGGGCGCCGACATCGTGGTGATGCTGCATGCGGATTATCAGTACTCTCCCCGGCTGGTCACCGCCATGGCCAGCATGATCGCCTATGGAGAATATGACCTCGTGCTGGGTTCGCGGATTCTGGGCACGGGGGCTCTGCGCGGAGGAATGCCGCTGTATAAGTACATTTCCAACCGGTTTTTGACTTTCTATCAGAACATCCTGTTTGACCATAAAATTTCGGAATACCACACTGGTTACCGCGCTTTTTCCCGCGAGGTGCTAACTTCCCTGCCCCTGGAAGAGAATTCCGATGACTTCATTTTCGACGCCGAGATATTGGCGCAAGCCATTTACCTCCGCCACCGCCTGGGGGAGATTTCCTGCCCGGCCCGCTACTTTCCCGAGGCGTCGTCACTGAATTTCCTGCGCAGCGCCAAGTACGGAGTGCAATGTCTGTTGGTCGCGCTGAAGTTCTGGCTTCAGAAAAAGGGGCTGGGACACTTCCGCATGCTGAATCCCCAGGGGCGAAAATTGTCGGAAGACTATTACTCGGAAATTGCGGAACACCCGCCCTCGGCGGCGGGGGACTGATTATTTTCCCGCCGACCGGGGATAGGGCCCCCACCTCCCCCCATCCTTGTCGGGTTCCGCCAACCAGACCTGGCGGCCCGGGCAGGAGTTGATCAGCTCCCGGTTGTTATCTATGCCCATATCTCTTGATAATATAATTTCAGAAGTTACGATATCTGAAGGGTTATACACCCAGTCGTAGAGCGACTTGGAGTGCGGGGCGAATCGTACGAAGACGAGGTGTTGGTTGGGCACGGCTTGCAACTGGGCCAACATTCGGGCGCGGTCCGTCTTCACCACCTGGGTGTTGTACGCGGTGGGGGGCCAGTCCGGGATGGGGGGTAAGCCCAGAGCGCCAGCGGCCGCCCGCACGATCAAAAGCAGGACGCAACCCAGCGGCAAGGCGCGGGTGAGAAACCGTCCCACCGGCTGGCCGCGGTACTGCCAGTGCCTCAGGCGCCGCATAGCCAGCAACAGCAGAGCAAGGATCACGCCTGTGAGGGGCGAGGCGTAGTGGGGGAAGAAGTACACCTCTAGGGCGAGGCCGCCGAAGAATGTGCCGGCCGCCGCCAGCAGGAATCGTGCTTCCGGAGAGAGGGAGCGCCACGTAACACCCCTGGGCAGGGTGACGATCGCCATGGCCAGGGGGATTGTGAGCAAAGGGCCAAGATAGAACATCCAGAGGTGAACGAACTTGACCGCGAGAGCGGCCAACATGCCCGGGAAGGTGCGCGTTTGTTGGTAGAAATCCAGCTCATTATGCGTATAGAAATCGCGCATCACCGGGTGATGGTAAACGGGCTCCGGCCGGGGCGATTGCCACATAAAGTACGGCGCCACCGCGTAGGTTGCCCGGTCGACCTGGTAGGGCATACGGAAGGGACTGCCGGTAACGCGGAAGTAGTAATAGCCGGTGAACAATGCCCCCAAACTCAGCACCAACCCCAAGGGCGCCATGACGCGCACTGCCGCCACCCGCAGCGAAGGATGCGGCCCGCGCAGAACCCACACCAGCAGCGCTGCTACGATGGGCAGGCAGAAAACCAGCCCCTCGTAAGGCCGGCTGTTGGCCAGAACCGCTGCGCCCAAACCCATCAGCAGGGCGTCGCCCACGCGTGGCGACCTTTTGAGGCGCGGCAGCGCCCCCAGAACCAGCGCGCCGCCGGTGGCCGCCACGGCCCCACCGAAGTAGGTATTCGCCCAGTAGCTGAACACAGCGAAATGCAGGACGGCCAGCAGCCCGCCGAACAACGCCCAAGGAGGAGAAAACCAGCCTTGCAACATCCAGCAGAGGACCGCGCACAAGAGGGCAACACTCAGCCAAACTCCCACAAAGGGATGGCCGGTGGTGACCTGCCCGAACGCCAGCACCAGGCCTTGCGCGGGAGGATACATCGAGGCATAAGTCGGCTGCTGGATCACGTGAAAGGTCTCGAAGTGCACCCACAGGGGGTGCGGAGGGTTGGCCAAACGGCCATGCGCAAAAGTATCCGCCGCCAGAAGAAAGCTGAACTCATCATTGATATGGGGTTGCGGTTCGGGGAGAATCGGCAGGACCACCGCACGGGCGGCGAGCGCCACGAGCGCTACAACAATTACGGAGAGCTTTTGGCGGTTGGCCAGCGCCACCAGGCGGCACTCGGCGGAGTCAAACCAACTCGCGCCCAAGCGGGGACACACGAACGCCATCAAGACCAAAACCAAGGCGAGACCGAGTTCGATCCACATCAGCATAAGGAAAAACCCCTGGCCGCAGCGGCACGAGAGTCTTCACAACACCTTGGTGCGCACGTACAACACACTGAGATCGTCCTCGTAAACTCTGCGCCAACCCGGCTGGGCATTGAGCAGGGCACAGAGAGATCCACTACTCTCAACCAGGCAGGAGCGCACTTCATATTTTTCGAGAAGGGGCAACGCCTCGGGGGCCGGCTGGATGATCCGGAGGTAATCGGCAAGCACCCCGGAGGGCTCATAAGCGTCAGAGCGCCCGTCGATGAAAACCGCTTGCTGCCCTCGCGAGGCCCAAATCAGATAGCCACCCCAAAAATCGTCGTTGAACATCGGCCCAGGGACCGGATGCGCGCGCAGGTAATCCATCGCCCGGCGCGGTTGATTGCGATCGATGAGGCGCTGCAAGCTGGCCGAAGATGGGAAAAACGCCACCACACCCGCCGCGAAGAGGGCGAGGAGAGCAGCATTCAGGACTGGCCGGTTTTTGTCCGGCTCGTAAGCGGGGAAAACCTCCGCCAGCATACGGGCGAGCAACGGCGCCAGCACGATGGCGAAGAAAACCACGAAGCGCTGATGCCGACACGCCATGTATGCCGCGAACAACACCAGGGCCACCGATTCCACAAGTTGAGTGCGGGGCAGGATCACCATGCCCAGGATGAAGGCCAGGAGCAGAACGAGAAACCACACTCCAAAGGGCTCGTGGAAGGCGAGCGGCTGCCATTCTTGGAAGTGAGTCAGGTTCACGGGCTGTGCGGTGATCCCCATCTCGTACCGGAGCAGGTGCGGCCCGTACGGGTTCACGAGAAGCGCTGCCACACAAAGTCCAAACACCAACGCCAAGCGCCCTCGCTGGCGTGGCAGCCAGGCTCTACCCTCGAGAGGACCCAGGCGAAAGTCTTTGAGCGCGGCCAACCCATAAATTGCCATGGCCACCAAGCCGAGAGCGAAGGTGCCGTGCGTATTTACCCAAAGCACGAACACCAGGGGAAGAACCCAAAGGTTTGTTTGCCTGCCCCGGCGACAGCGCTCCAGGCAAATCAGGGTGATGAGCAGGAAAATGTACCCCAAGAGCTGAGGCCGCACGGTGAAGCAACTGCCCAGCAGGGGCATGGCGAGGGCGGTGGCGGCAAAGGCGCTTTTGGGATTGCCGCTTGCGAGGCTCGCCAAGTCATAAACCAGAACGACGATCACCGAGACCAGCAGGGTGAGCAGCGCCAGGAGCGCTCGCGGGCCGCCCAGGCGCGAGGCGGCTGCCATCAGCACCTCGCCCAGCCATTCGTAAGCGAGCCATTCGGAGTGGGGTGCCGTGAACGAATAATCGTTGGTGGTTGGCCAATGGTGGGTATCGAGAATTCGCTGGCCCACCGCCATGTGCCAGAACGTGTCGCCCTCGACGAATGTGGCGTGCCAGTGTCCGGCAGGGAGCGCCGCGACATGGGCGAGGCGCAGGGAGAGATTCAGGAATATGGCGGCCATCAGTAAGGCGGCAAGAAAAACCGGGAAGGAAAAGGTTTTCCGCGCCCAATTTCGGAGCGGGGTGTCAGCGGCTGGATGCACGCGAACTCCCCCGCCGGTTCAAGGTTCCGGCGCTGGTATTAGCTTCAGATTTGACAGACTCCGCTGGGCGCGGCCTTCTGATATACAGCACACTGACGGGGTCACCGTAAGCCTTCTGCCATTCCGGCGAAGCATTCAGCAGGGTCGCCAGTATTTCCGTACGGTCAAGGAGGCACGACTGGACGTTATACGCATTCAGGAGGAAGGGCGCAGGGAATCCGAGCCGGGCGATGTGGAGATAATCGACGAACACGCCGGTGTGCATGTAAATATCCGCACGCCCATCGATAAACACCTTATGGATATCCGACATTTGCCAAATCAAGTAGCCGCCGTACCCGTAACTGTTCAGCATGGGCTGGGGAGCCGGATGCTGCCGCAAGTACGCCACCGCGCGCACCGGCCATTTCTGTTCGACGATGCTTTCGAGATCAGCCCGCGAGGGAAAGTAACCAATGACCGCCGCTACCACCAGCGTCATCAGGATGGCGTTCAAGGCGTGCTTATCTTTGGCGGGCTCATAACGCGGAATCCAGCGCGCCAGGATCACGCCATACAAGGGTGCGCTGAAGGGTACGAAGACCAACACCATCCGCATGTGTATGCAGGCCCCGGCGATCCCGGTGAAAAGCAAGGCGAGTTCCGCCAGCCGCCAGCAAGGCCGCAGCGTGACTTGCGCCAACAAGAAGGCGAGAACCAATACCAGGAAGATCCTTCCAAAGGCCTTGTCGAACATCATCGGCTGCCATTCGACGATGTTGCCCATCATGGTGCTCTGGAAAAAAGCCACGTCGAAGGGGTAAAGCAAAACCTCGGGGCCGTAAGGTGTAACGGTCAGGATCAGGAGACTCAGGAGCCCGACCAGCTCCAGGCGCACGCGTTCGCGGGTGGTCCAGCGGCGGGATTCCAAATTGCCCCAGTCAATTTTTACCAAGCCAGAGGCCCAATAGACCCCCAGCGCAAACAGGCCAAGAATGAAGATGCCGTGCGTGTTGACCCAAACCAGAAAGAGGGGCGGCAACAGCCACAGCGCGCCCATGTGCCCCTGGCGAAAGCGCTCAAGAATTAGGAGGGTGAGTATCAAGAGCAAATAGGAGATCATCTGCGGACGCAAGTTTAGTGAGGAGTAAACGAGCGGCAGAAAGCAGGTACAGACCATGAAAGCCGCTTTGGGATTCTTGCATCGCAGGGTGACCAGCGTGTAAAGCGCAAACAGGATGGCCGCGGCGAGAATCACGTCGAGCACCATGAGCCCCCGCAGTCCCCAGAGGTTCGCGAAAATGGCCATCACCACATCGCCCAGCCACTCATAGGCGATCCAGTGAGTGCCGTAAGCGGTGTAGGAATATGCGTCCGCCGTGGGCCAGTGGTGCGTGGAGAGAATCGTGGCGCCCACCTTGATGTGCCACCAAACGTCGGGGTCCACCCAAAAGGTACGCAGCGGGACGAACATCCCTCCCGCCAGCAAGACCGCCAGGAGGACAGGGAAGGAAATGGCTTGCTTCCAAAATGACGGAGAAGGGGCGGGTTCCCAATTGGGGGAAGTCGCCAGCGTGGCTGAATTCACACTCAATCTCATGAAGTCATCCCGTCCCGTTTGCGGCGACAAGCTTCTGGAAAGCGGGAAGAACCGCGAAGGGGGTTCTGACGCTCGCCACGCTCTCGCCGAGTTGGCGGATTTTGTCCGGCTGCAAATGCCCCAGCAGCGCACCGGCTTTGGCCAGATGATCGATGCGCTCGGGGGCCAGGCCCATCACGCGCGCGCTGGTGGCGTCGACCGCCACGGGGTCGTCACCCAGGATGAGCACCCCGCTGGGTTTGGGAGATCCCTGGATGGGACCGTTGCCTTCCATCCCGATGATGCCGTCCACGATGGCGAAATCCGGGCGCACGGTGCTGTTGATATCAAGAATGGCGGGGGTGATGCCCGCCCAATGCAGAACGTTCTTCGGCCAGCCGTAACAGCATCCCGGCACGATGCCGAACATGTTCTTGAGCGAAAGCGTCGCCCCCGCCCAGTGATGCGTTTTGAGCTTGGGCAGGGAGACGACAAAGTCCGCCTCCAGAACGGTGCGGGGAAGATAAAGCTGCTTGAGCCTGGAAGCCCGCGTCCGCAAGTTGACGGCGTGAACTTCATCCAGGTTCAGATCCACAAAGACATTGGGCAGCGAGCCAAGGAAATCGCGCAGCCGGATTGTTTCGACGATCGCTTCCGTGTCGCGCTCATGGCCCGGTCCCTCGGCCACGCGCACCGACACTGCCCCCAGACGCAGGAAAGCCTCGCGCGCGGCCCCCACCACGGCGGGATGCGTATTGATGATGCCATCGGGGTCGGGTTCAACGAAATTTGGCTTTAACAGAACTTTAAGGCCCTTCACCGGCAAAGCAAACTGCTGCAATGCCTCAAAGATGAGGGCTCCGAGGTCGCAGTCGTAACTGCCAGAGCGAACGATGGCCACCCGCGATGGAGGTCGCGTGAAAGACGGCATCAGGCTGGGTTGCGCGAAGCTCATGGGGTTGGAGCCTCCCCGGCGGTCGGGACACGCGCGCTCCCTTCCTCGTTTTGCGCGAGAACGACCCATGCGCTCGTGAGCACATTCTCAAAGAAGCGGTTGTGAGAATAAAGCTCACCGAGCGCGGAAGCGAGCGGCGAAACACGTCGCCCATACGCCGACAGGCAACGGTGCGCCAATGCCAGCGACGCCGGCCCGTGAATTGCGCCATAAGCGCCTTCGAGCCATTGCAAGCTCATCTGAATTGCTGCGCGCTCCGAATGGTCCCTGAGCGCCAATAGCGCCCAGGCGGTGGGTCCAATGCGCGGCAGACCGGCCACGCCATAGACCAGCGGATTGCCACTGTTCCATCCGCCGCCCGGGCACATGCGGTCATAGAGCATCCGCTCCGCCAATTGACGGCGTTTCGCCGCCTGGGGAGAGAGCATCTCCGCGGGCAGAGAACGCAGAAACAGGAGGGCATGGGCGGTAGGTTCGACCCAACTGGCTGTGCCAGGCGTCCAATTCCAGCCGCGCAGGGAATTGTCCTGGCGAGTCACGCGGGAGGGGAACAAGGTTTGGCGCAGCCGCCACCAGACGCTGCCCTCGGCCGGCCACGCATTCAGAAGCCAATTCAGGCCGCGCTCCACGGCCTGCGGCGACCCACCCTGAAGATGCAAAGCCTGGGACGCGACCGACGTCACCCAACAGGCGTGTGGGTGGCCGGGAAAGGGGGGCCAGGAACCATCAGTCCGTTGCGCTTGCAACAACCAATCGCGCGCCCGGGCACACACCTCCGGCAGGGGTGGCGCTTGGCGCGATGGACTGAGAGCAGCGAGCGCCCACGCCGTGGCCTCCACCGCGCTGGGAGAAGCGGGGTGGTAGCCCCATCCCCCATCGGAGTTTTGGTGGGCGATGAGGAACTCCCGGCAGTGCGAATCTCGGATTGGGCCTGAGGTCACGGTCCTCACTGCGATATCACCATCACGGAGGTGCTCGACACGGTCCAGGTCGATGACGACTTGGGCAAGAAAGGGAGCATGAACTTGTAGGGATAACTCACCGCCACCTGGACCAGGCAGCCGGGGCTGTTGTTGCCGTTCGCCGTGTTGCAGGAGGTGGCGGCGCCGGCGGGCGCGGTGCCGGGCCAGGTCGTGGTGACGGTCAAAGAACTGGGAGTAATTCCCGGCGGCGTCAGGCCCTGCACGTAACTCTGCACGTTCACTGCCGTGGCATTACAAGCGAATGTGGAAGTGGAGGCGCAGGACGTGGTTCCAAAGGTCGCCCCGCGCACCACAGCGTAACGTGTTCCCTCGCGGGCGATATCGCTCACAAAGTGGTATGTGTAAAGGAATCGGGAAAAATCCATAATGCCGAAGAGAAACGTCAGCAACACGATGAGCACGATGGCATATTCGGTCAGCGCGCTGCCCTGGTTCCTTGCGGCCCGAAACACGAAACGCGAAAATCGAAATTCGGAGCTAGTAACCCCGGTAACGAATTTCGAGTTTCGATTTTCGCATTTCGATTTTCGCATAGCGGTTACTCTGTCCCGGCCCCTTGCTATTGGCCGGCGCGGAACTTCGCCGAGCCTTGCATGGCAATCGAAGCGGGAACGCCCGGCCAGGGGAACATGGGTTTGTACGTGGCCGCGGTCGTGACTTGCACGTAGTTCACCACGTTGACGCTGCACGTCGGCTGGCTGGAACAACCGGCTACGGCATTTGAACCGTCGGAACATTCGCATCCGTACGCCGCCGTGGCAGTGATGCTCGTAATGTCGGGAGCGTCGCCGAGGGCCGCGTTCTGCATTCCGGTGGTGTCCGAGTAGTTCTGCGTGCCATAAAGGGCGCCGGTATACGCGGCGTTGGAAACTTCCACGTTCACATACAAGGCGCGGCCATAGTCCATCACCCCGAGCAGTAAGAGGGTCAGAAAGGGGAGCATCAAGCCAAACTCCACCAAGCTTGCTCCGCGTTCGCGCCCGGCCCAGGCAGCGTAGAAATTCGTTCTTTGCCAATGTCGCGCGAGCGATTTCTTGTGCCTGGGCAGCATTCGGCGCATCCTCACTCCACCAATACGCCACCCGTACCCTTAACGGGCGACCCATTGGCAAGAGTAGAGTAATCGTTGAAGAATCCGCTGGTGTTGAAATTACTCCCGGCAAAAGTCAGGGCGGCGAACTCGATCTGATAAGCGTCGAGTATGTTGTATTTAATCGGACCATCCAGGGCGAAGACGACCTTGGCCTTGGGAAAGTAATACGCCCCTTGCAGGATGGTGTTGAAGCTACTGCTGCCAATGATTTGCGCCGAGGTGGAGTTCGCGGGATCCTGAAAAAACAAGATCCCTTCATAAACCCCGGTTGTAGGTGCGGTGAAGTTGATTCCATTCCCGGCGGCGAAAGATGAGTAATTGAATTGAATGGGCCCCGACGTCTTGCCCGAAGTCACAGTGTTGTAAAAGGTTACGCCGTTGCCGGTGGCCAGGGCTCCGATGTTGGCGGTCAAACCGTAAGATGTGCCACTGGCGCTGGTGGCGGACGTCAGAATGTACGTGCCGGAATTGAACGTAACATTGGCGCCGTAATTAATCTCAATCCCACCGCAATAGACGCCCGGGTTAAGCGTTGCCGTCCCACTCAACACCAGTCCGGCAGAAGACCCGTTGTAACCCGTGTAGGGGCTCGCGGTACTCGTGCCGCAGGAACCGACCGTGGGGACGGGGAGATAGGCCAGAGGATCAGCCGGCGAAGGCGTCGAAATGTGGGTCTTGGGGCTTGGACTGATCGTGCAAAGAAAGGTGGAGTACCCCCCCACGACGCCAATTTGGGAGCCGGTAATGGAACTGAACCACCCACAGGATAGAGCCGTACTGCTGCTTGACTCATCCACAATGCCGCATTGGGAGTTTATAGAAGCTAAGAGATCGGACGTTATCGTGGCCGAATCCGAGGGGTCGAGCGCATAAATACAGTTGTTCCCGCTTCCCAGAGCGGCCTCGGAACGCGCCGACATGGTGGCGGTTTTGCCGCCAAAAACCTGGGCGAACATCAAGGGCTCGACCTGCGAAACAACCACTTCAACATAATGCGTGTTGCCATGGTGCGGGTCCGTCGCGCCCAGGTAACACGGCGGGTTGTTGACCGTAATCGTAAGGCTGCTGCTACTTGTGCCGCAATTGGTGACCAGCGTGCTCGAGGTGAATCCGTTCTCCGTCAGAGCATCTTGAGCCGCCGTGGTGAGAGCGCTGCAATTATTTGTACCGCCGCAGTAGGTAAGTTCCACTGAGGCCGCAAGCGCCGCCGCGTCCGCCGCCTTCTGCACTTGCCGCTTCAGGGAGCGTAGGTATCCGAGGTCCAACCCCAGGCCCAGAAAGCCCAGAATAACGACCATGCCCAGGGCAACTAATACGAGGGCTTGGCCTGCGTCCTTGTTTCCTTTGCACATGTGAGACGGCGATGGCACGTCACGCGCATAACGCTACCAGCCACGACCCCGTAAGGAAACGAATTCAGGTTGGGCCAGTCCGTCAATCATTAGGAATTTCCCACACTCTGGGAATCTGACGGCTCTCTTGGAAGCAGGTTATATGCCAGTCAGGATTAAGGTATTCAGAGAAATCCATGCGGGTTGACCCTAGGCGCATTTTTGCAGGTGCGGATGCCAATCCATCTTGGACAGCCGATATGCCTACGAAGGGCCCTCCAACGACAGGGCCAGAGAAGAACTTGCGAAGATGGAAGTGAGATGACCGAAAAGTGGAGGCGAGAATCAGAAACCCGCGGTTGTGGCGCGGACCTTTCCTTTAGATCCGCGGCATTTGATTGACAGTTTCTCCTGCTGGTTCGTATAATGGAGGTTTCCAGGATATAGGAGAGAAGAAATCTATGTACGCTATCTTTCGGACAGGCGGGAAACAGTATAAGGCCTCACCCGGTGACGTCATTCGCGTGGAGCGCGTGGCGGGCGACCCGGGTTCGACGGTCGAGTTCAACCACGTGTTTGCAGTGCGCAAGGAAAAGCTCACCGTGGGCGCCCCGCTGGTGGAGAACGCCAAGGTCACGGGAAAAATTCTCACCAACGACCGCACTGCCAAAGTGCGGGTGTTGAAATACAAGCGCAAGAAGCAGTACCGTCGCACGATTGGCCATCGCCAACATTTCAGCCAGGTTCTCATCCAGGACATCGTTACGGCATAGCCGCGCTCTTGCTTACAAAGGAAATTTCGTTATGGCACATAAGAAAGGTCAAGGAACATCCCGCAATGGCCGCGACTCCAACGCCCAGCGTCTGGGCGTGAAGCGCTTTGACGGCCAGTTGGTATCCGGCGGGTCGATTCTGGTTCGCCAGCGCGGCACGCGTTTAAAGGCCGGCGATAACGTTGGCTTGGGCAAAGATGACACGCTCTTCGCCAAAGTTTCCGGCGTCGTGCGCTTTGAGGACAAAGGCCGCCTGGGCCGGTACGTCAGCATCCTGGTCCCATCAACGAACTGAAGATTGGGAGATCGGATGATCCGGTGATTGGGTGAACAAGGAACCAAGCAGGCCGGACAGGCCTTTTGCTCACCAGATTGCCCGATCACCGGATCACCCGCTCTGCTCACCCGATCCCCAGATCTCCCGATTTCCCGATCATTGACATGTTTATTGATGAAGCCAAAATTCACGTGGCCGCCGGCGGAGGGGGGAACGGCTGTGTGGCGTTCCGGCGCGAGAAGTTCGTGCCACGAGGCGGACCCAGCGGAGGCGATGGCGGGCGGGGGGGCGACATCATTCTGGAGAGCAACCCCCACATCAACACCTTGCTGAAATTTCGTTATAACCCCGAGTACTGCGCCCAACGCGGGGGCCACGGCGAGGGCTCAAACCGGCACGGTAAAGACGGCGCCGATAACACCGTAACCCTCCCTGTGGGCACGGTAGTTTATGACTTAACCACCGGTGAAAAGCTCTGGGATTTTGATACGTCGGGCCAGCAGGTGATCGCCGCCAAGGGCGGACGAGGTGGACGCGGCAACGCGCGCTTTGCTACTTCCACGCACCAGGCGCCACGCAACGCCGAGCCGGGCACGCCGGGTGAAGTGCGCGATTTGCGCCTGGAACTGAAACTGCTCGCTGACGTCGGGTTGGTTGGGTTCCCCAACGTCGGCAAATCCACGCTGATTTCGCGGGTCAGCGCGGCACGTCCGCGCATAGCCGATTATCCGTTTACGACCCTCGCGCCTTGCCTGGGAGTGGTGGGACTCGACCGGGACCGCTCCTTCGTGATGGCCGATATCCCGGGGCTCATCGCCGGGGCGCACGAAGGCAAGGGACTGGGCATTCGCTTCCTGCGGCATGTGGAGCGGACGCGCTTGTTGCTTCACCTGATTGATGTGGCGGAGGAATCCGGCCGCGACCCGCGGGAGGATTACGAGGTCATTCTGAATGAGCTCAAGAGTTTCAGCCCCCTGGTCGCCGCCAAGCCCACGCTGCTGGTGGCATCGCGCATTGACGCCGCGGGCGAAGGCGGCCGCCTGACCCGCCTGCGGGAATTCTGCGCCGAGCGCGGACTGCGGCTGCACGAGATTTCTTCCGTGACCCACGAAGGGTTGCAAGAATTGAAAGAGGCTGTTTGGGCCAAGCTGGAGGAAATTCCGAAATCGGGTGATGGGGTGATTGGGTGAACATCGCGATTTTCGGCGGAACGTTTGACCCCATCCACGCCGGGCATCTGGCGGCGGCGCGGGCGGCGCAGCGCCGTTTTCACCTGGATCGAGTACTCTTCATCCCGACCGGCAATCCACCCCACAAAATCCACGACCACCTGACCGACTACGCTCAGCGCTATGCGATGGTGACCGTGGCCTGTGCCGGCGATCCGCGCTTTATCCCCTCGACGATCGAGGCGCCCACCGTGGATGGGTCGCCGCGCTACTCCATCAACACGGTGCGGGCGCTCCGGCGAAAACTGCGCCAGCACGATCGGCTGTTCTTTCTGGTCGGGGCCGACGCCTTCCTCGACCTTCCCCACTGGAGAGAATTCCGGCGCTTGCTCGATGCGGTGGAGTTCATTGTGGTTTCGCGGCCCGGCTTCGACGTGGAGGCGCTCCGCCAGGTTCCGCCCCCTGACCTGCTTCCGGCGCGGCGCCTTGTCCAGAAAGCGGAGACGTTGCGATTACGCCACGGCGCCATCCACCTTTTGCACGGGGTGGACCTCCCCGTCGCTTCCCGCGACATCCGCCAAGCGGCGCGGGCTCGCCAACCCATCACTGGCCTTGTTCCCAAGCTTGTGGAAGAATATATTCTGAAGGAAGGTTTGTACGCTCCCGGCTCAGGCGTGAAGCGTTTGCAACGATGACACCACAACTCCGCGAAGCGATCCGGGCCGCCCAGGATCGCAAGGCTTTGGACATGCGCGTACTGGAGATGGAGGGAATCTGCTCGTTCACCAGCAACTTCCTGATTTGCAGCGGAACCTCCACTCGCCACACCCAGGCGATTTGCGATGGCATTGTGGAAACGTTGAAGAAATCCGGGTATGCGCCCACCCACGTGGAAGGCTACTCCCAGGCGGAGTGGATCCTGGTGGACTATCTCCATTTCATCGTCCACATTTTTGTCGAGCGGGCGAGGGAGTTCTACGACCTGGAGCGCCTCTGGAAGAACGCACCCAGGCTTACGGTCAAAGATGCGGATACGAATTCTCTATGAAGGCAAGACCAAGGATCCGCACTTGCGGGCGATTCAAGAGGACCTGGCGGGCCGTATCGAACATTTTACCGGCTTGAGTTTGGAAGAGCTTCCGCCCCAGCGAGGAGCCAGCCAGGCCCGCAAGGCAGGATTGACCTCCGCGGAGCGCGCGCTGCTGGAAAAATTGCGTGGCGCAACCAAAGTCCTGCTGGATGAGCGTGGGCGCGAGCGGACCTCGCAGGAATTCGCCGCATGGCTGGGCCAGGAGGCTTTGCGGGGCTCCCGGGAGCTGGCCTTCTTGATTGGGGGGCCAGATGGCTTTTCCGCCGCCTTTCGGGCGGAAGCTGACGTCCTGCTAGCGATTTCGCGCATGACGCTGACGCGCGATTGGGCGCGCACTCTCTTGCTCGAGCAGATTTATCGCGGTTTTACGATTTTGCGCGGATACCCGTACCCGCGGTGATAGGAGCACCTTTTGCCAGAAGTGCGAAAAGGGTTGATTATCGTTCATACAGGCCCCGGCAAGGGAAAAACCACCGCCGCGCTGGGAACGGCACTTCGGGCCGTGGGGCAAGGCCTGAAGGTCTTAATGGTACAATTCATCAAAGGTTCGTGGCATTATGGCGAACTGGATGCGGCCAAGATGCTGGGCGATGAGCACCTGAAGATTATACCGATGGGCCGCGGGTTCGTAAAAGTTGGCGCAGAAAAGCCTGACCCGGAAGATGTGAGGCTGGCCGAAGAAGCATGGAAATTTGCCAGCGGGGAAATCCTCAGCGGGCGGTACGAGATGGTGATCCTCGACGAAATCAACTATGCCATCAGTTACAAAATGCTGGCGCCGGAGCCCGTGGCGGAAACCTTGCAGCACAAACCGGAAATGGTGCACGTGATTTTGACTGGGCGGAACGCACACCCCGCGCTCCTCGAGATCGCCGACTTGGTCACGGAAATGCGCGAAGTCAAACATCCCTATCAAAAAGGCATCCTCGCGCAGAGAGGGATAGAATACTGAGTATCGGTTCATCGGGCCATCAGCTCATCGGTTCATCTGTTGTTCGAATCGTTGAGTGAGTTGGGAATTTCGCGATGAGCTGATTGAGCGACGACTAGAAATCGCAAAGGTCTTCAATAATTGAATTGTTCGATCGCCAGATGGCCCGATGACCTGATGGATAGACTCTTATGA